>Ga0325405_1006160_pt1 | contig 12117 bp, 12 predicted proteins | sample PopdelMetagenome_21_FD_205663 | JGI IMG/M metagenome (GOLD analysis project Ga0325405, IMG submission 205663) | Populus deltoides microbial communities from Bellville, Georgia, United States - Xylem-Control-R2 | ecosystem: Host-associated > Plants > Phyllosphere > Stem > Wood/Secondary xylem...
TAGAGAATACCTCTTGGTCACCCTACGTAGTAAATTATATGAAAAAATATATATTAAAACTACCTCTAAAGGATATAATAAAATATAGTTTAATTTATGCTAGTTTTAAATGATAGTTTAGTCACTCTATCAAACTACAAATGTCTAAAGCATTTCTGAATGGTAATCTATAAATTATGCCTACAAACTCGAAAAATAATGAATTGAAACAAGGTTTCAAGGCTTGGTTTTGATGGACTTAGTTTCTTATTTTAGTTGGATTTTTGGTTCCAATATTGAATATTCCTCTTTGTTCATATGTAAGATTAATGGCTTTGTGTTACGTCCATTAGTATACGTGGATATTGAGACAGTTCTCATCAGTAACAAGGAGCTCTAACCATACATTCATACGCTTTCCACTGAATTCAGTCCAAGAGAATTGGAACAATTAAAGTATTTTCTAGAATTTGAAGTAATGAAGAACTAGACAAGGATTAAGCATTCTTCTTTCAAAACACAAGTTTTTTTACCCATTTTCCTTAGGAAAAAAAGAGAGGAAGAACGATACATGCAGAGCCCATCAATCCAATACCAAATAATACTAAACTCACTTTACATGAAGGTAAAGCTACAAAAGATCCTTATACATCTAGACAGGTCGATGGTAGCTGGAAATTATGAGTCGATCGAGCCAAGCTTTGAAGTGTTGAGCCAATCAAAATGAGGTGGACTATCTTTTCAATTAAGAACATCTAGCAATTTTATATTTATACAATATTCTAATTAATTAAACTCTAAATGTATTTACAAAACCAATATCTATTACAAGATTCATATTGCTTTGTGAGTAGCTCAAATTTCTATCAAATTTCTTTGAGTACTAGATAAATACAAAGCTGAAACCATTTTTCTCTTTTCATAAACTATTCTATATATACATTCACAAGACATAAACCTTGGCAATTGGTGACTTTTTATGTCATATTTTTTTTTCTTTTCTTTTCCATTCTCCTATTATATTTTTTTATATAAAAAACCTTAATTTATCCCCAAACATATTAGCTTATTATTAGTTAAAATATTTTGATTTTATTAATTTTTTCTCAATCGTAACCAGCAATATACAATGTCATAACTCAATCCATTCATTGTTAGTGGTAAACTAGAAATTATAAGAATTTGTTGACTTTGCAAGTGATTTTCATGAAAAGGAGAAAAAGTTAATGTGATTTATCACTATAGATTAATCTATGTAGCTTATGTTGCCTTGGTTACACATTTAATTAAAATCACATCTAAATCACATGGGATGGAATCTTTTAACTACATTAATAAGTGATGAAGAAGTAATATGTGTTTATTATCGAGTATGTTTTGGGTAAACTAATAAAAATAAGTCGTTACTTTTTTTTTTATAGCAATCGAGAATATTATAAATAAAACGTCCTCATTAAAAAGATGAGGGCGGCAAGCTAAGGAAGATTATAGGGAGAATTCAAAAAAATAAAGAGAGTGAGGCAACAATAGCCCCACCTAATTAGTCCAGTTCATGATACATTTAAGATTTCTAAAAAGATCGGAGCCTGTGTAACTGAAATTTTTAACAGATGACTTCAACCAAAAGGCCAACCCATAAAAGGTGAGGTAAAATATTACATCCCAATCTGAAATTTTTGACTCAGATTAAATGGTTGTGCGCTATCCAGATTGACCAGTACAATCCTTTGCATAGAAGTCGTTATTTTATGTGATGTATTTTTTTCCCAAATAAGCTTAAATCTAGAATTATATGGTCCAAGATTTTTACCTTGAGTTGGTTACAGCTTTTGGTAATTATTGAAGTTTTTTTCTTTATAATAAATCTTGTTGTTGAATCTTGATGTTTGAGATTGATCATATTTTTTTTTATATGTATGACTTCTTCCTTCAATGGAGCTTGATAGTATATATAGTTCTTTTGATGAGAAGTCACGATGACTTGACACTCGAATGTAAAGAAAGGTTATTATCTTGGAAGCTTTCACAAGGGATGGTTGATGAGCTTAATTTTATCTTAATTGTTGGGTGATGCCCTTGAGTTTCTCGTATATATCCTTGTTGTAATTGTTCCTAAATACTTGCATTAAGGTACTTTATGATTTCTTTTTTCTTTTTTCTTTATATATATTTACAAATTGTCAGATATATATGTAAAGTTTATTAATTTAAAACCAAAATATAAGTGAAAAGAAGCCAAATGAAGACATCATAATTAATTAAATGCTAATTAGTAGATAATTTTTTGGGTTTTTCAATCGTCCCTCATAGTAAAATATTTGTCCTAAAACATCTGCTTTGCACACCAACATGTAGAGGAAGCTCCCACTTCTTGATGCAGCTTTAATAACGATTTAGGCTGTTCTTGAAACCTGTGGCAAAAAGGTTACCTCATGAAGTATTCAAGAAAAAAAATAAAAGAAAAAAAAAGGAATATATAACAGAAAGAGAGAGCGAAGGAACTCTCTCTACATAATTTAAAACTCGTTAATGGACATTGCTAAACTTTGCTTAGCAACCCTAACGACAACCTTAAAATAATATTTTACTGCAATTGCTAACTGTAAACAGTACTTTCATTGTTAATGGACATTGTACTTCTTATTTATACAAAATGAAGTTTGACGCGGAGAGATCAGAGCTATCATGGAAATCCAAAAATTCTCTCCTACCTATGTTAAACAAAATAATAATAAAAAAACAAACAAACAAAGGTGAGGGAACAATTAACTAAATTTGAACATGAGAGAGTTGTTACTAATTAAATAGCTAAACTGGAAATTGCTTCGTAGCAGGCTTCTACCAAAAGAAAAAAACAATATAACTGAGGGGTGTAACGCAACTGGTCAAGTTCTAAATTTATTATCTGAAGGTTACATGGTTATTAATTTTAGAACCTGTAAGATTAGTTGAGATGCGTACAAGTTTACCCGGATATCTACGTTAAAAAAAAATATACAACTGAGGTAAAGAGGAAGGAGATGAAGCAAAGGGAAGAAAGAAATGCAGTGATCAGAAGTTCAAATTGAATTTGGAGGCTTCTCAAACACACATCATAGAGCTGGTGATCACAAGTGTATAGTTATACTGCAGAGATGTTTACCAGGAAATAGCTTTCACCATGATGCAAGATTTGCACTAAGAGCCCATATTCATTAGTGGGAACAGGCACTCCAGAGGAATGCACCAACATTACATCTTGACCAAACATTGCTTTCACGTCAAGTGGCACCCGAGGAACTTCTGTTGGAACCCCATTGATGAAGATTGTGATGCATCCTGAACAACAGAGAGGATATATTCTTAGAAGAACATTTTCCCAACTCATTCCTAGCTTTCAGAGCTCCATTCTAGTAATTAACTGAGCACATGATCACGCTTATATGTTTAGCCTCTCTTTTTTTCAGTTCAAAAGGGAAAAAAATCAGGAGCCTCTCAAACCATGCAAATTTAAAATATGTCGAGAATTGATAAAGAGGGAGAGAGGGAGAGGAGATAAGAATGAACGGCATGTTTGTTCCAAAAGACAAGAAATCAAGGAAAGAAATAAAGTTGAATTTCTGCAATAAGTTCCTAAACTGAGATAGAGAAATTCTGAGGGTTGTTGATACAGTAATAAAAGTTGTTTTTTTTTTAAAAAAAACATTTATTTAAAAATATTTTAAAATAATATTTTTTATAAAAAAATATTTTTTACCCCATCAAATCAAAAAAATCCAAAAACATTAAAGAAAATTTAAAAATTAATTTAAAAAATTATTTTTAAAAAAAGTCGACTGCCGACTCGCAGAACCCCTTGAAGATTTTGTAATCAATCTTGGCGTTTCGCAACAAAAAATAAAATAAAAAATTTGAAAAGGACACTGAATAATTTTGAAGCCCTCGAAAGTTAAGATTTCATGTGGAATTTTTCCAGGCACTGCAAGAGAATCAGGGAGAGGGGGGCCATTGGTTTTCACGAACAATTAAGCAGAACAAGTCTTTCAAAGAGTAAATCATACAGCTACAGTCATATCATTAAAAAATTTCTATCTAGTTTATCCCATTTCTGTAGCACTGATCTTGTGCCCTGAATTAATTAACCTAAACATAAGTGATAAAAACTCTTTGAATTTTAAATGGGGTGGCAAAAACAATTTCCTCCTCTACACAACTTTCTGAGACGATAACATGTATAGAGCTACCGAGGAGACATGGGGTTAGCTACTGATAGAGGAAATCCCTTTCAACAAGTTTGGTGGCTTCCATTTTGGAAAATAAGAAATTAAAAAAGAAAGAAAGAAAAAGTTACTCAGCCTTGCACTTACCAGCAGTTTGGTAATGCAAACTAGAAGTCTCTGATGGGCATAGAATTGAAGTTACACCAGAGGTTTGCTCGAATTCTTGAAAACCCATCTGGTTAGAGAAAGAAAACATGCTCTCTCCACCATGATCTTCACCAACAACGCCACAAGAAGAAGAGGAACCAACAAGATAAGAAGATGGAGAATTTGCAAACCCATTAGAAGTGCCACCACCTTCGTATTGAATTACACCACCGCTATCGTATGCCCGTTGATTATTTCTTTGATATCCTGCAAGAAGACTAGCTTGCATCTGGCGTTGCCGGCGGCGGGATCTTGATCGTCGGTTTTGGAACCAGTAGAAAACATTTGCATCACCAACAGAGCCAAATTTTTCAAGAAGCTTCCTTATTCTCACAGTCTCATTTTTTGGTGGATTTACCATTCCACTGTTAAAGATGGACTCAAGTATCAGTATTTGCTCTGGCTTTGGAGTCCACCTTGACCTCACTGGCTCCCTTCTTTCAGTTCCATGGTTGCTTTGACTGTTATGGTCTAGGCCTTGATTATCTTCCATACTGTATTGAAATGAAGAAAAGAAATGTTTGTCGATACAAAAAAAATAAAAAAATAAAAAAATTAACAATAATATGGGAGAGAAGGAAAGTACATAAGCACAAGGCAGAATGCATAGAGAGATGAGGCTGTATATATAAAGCGGTGAACCGGAAGGAATGTTATTTTGGGAATTTACGTGATCAACCTTGGTTTGACTGGACTTCGGTGCTTGAATTTACAACTTTACCTGGTTTAGAAAATGTTATGCTAATCTTTCTCTTCCAAGTCAACCGCCCAACTTAGTTTATTCGAACATATAATCAGTAGTCAAAGAGTGCTCCATTGTAGGATTTAATGAGATAAAAAGTGGATTTGTTATAAAATAATATAAATTATATTTTAAATTATATCTTGAAATATTTTATTTAATAAATTGAGATATTATTTAATATGATATTAGAATTTTAATAACTAAGCGGTCACAAATTCAAATCTCATAATTTTTATTTATTTGATAAAAATTAAACAGCTTTCACTTGAGTAGATGTATTAAAGAATATTAATCATATATTAAGATCTCATCTAACAATTTAAATTATTAGGTTGAGATGATTTTTTTAAAAGATGCAATGTCTTTAAATTATTATATAGTTGGGTTGAGAAGGTTCTTTCACAATATGCAATATCTTTAAATTAATTATTATATAGTTGGTTATAATCATAAATCTCAAAAATTGTTTACATTAATTTATTAATTATAACACATTATTTAATAAAATATAATCAATATTGATATTCCATGTTGTATGACAATTTTGGAAAATCGCCCCAAATGCTGCTCATTAATCAACCTGTATAAGTATTTCCTCACAAATGGTATTGTTTGTAATTCTGATTCTACACGAGGAGATAACCTTGAACTAAATCATTAGTATAAATTATTATAACGTTCTGTGCTCATGTTTTTCAAAAAATATATTTAAGTTGCAATCTTTTAATTAAATTTATTAATTAAATTACATCTGTATTTGAATATTCTTTCGATTCACATGATCACTAATTATATAATTTGATCCGCCCGTTCTATTAGTAGAGCATATACATTAACTAATAAACATGGTTGCATGGGAAAATCTCTCGAAGGAGTGGTCAAAACGGTAATGTTAATGGTAGACAAGAAAAGTTGGCTAGGGTTTTCAACTTGGCAAGTGCATGTGCAGGCATGCATGGGAAGTCGAGTCCGGAGAATTATTTAATCGGAAAATGAGAGGAAGGATCCAAATAGACGGTCAAGAAACTGTGCAATAATTTATTAACAATGACGTATAAGGAAACATGGCTGACTCACTGAGTCCTCTCCTCTCCTCTCCTCTCCTGACCTCTCTTTTTTATATTAAACGAGAGAGGAAGGAAAGCGGTGACAAAAGTTGGCTGATACATCGAACACTTTTCTACGTGTATCAAAATGTCTGCAACATGTCATGCTTTTATATTCATATTCTATTACTGCGTTTACATGTAACGAAGCTTCAGGAACCGACTGCTTCAGCTGTCTCAGACCAGGTTTCCTCCGCCCTGCAGGCTTTTCCTTCGTTTATAGGGATTCTGGTGATATGCTTACATATATATTAATGGGATTGCTAATTATCGAGGGTAATGATCATTCTTAATTATATCCTTAATTTGTGGTTAATTAATAGCCACATAATTATATCAACATTAACAATTATGTATACGTACGTTGTTAGAGAATAATATAAATTATATCTTATAATCTCGCCTAATAGTTTAAATTATTTGGTTGAGATCGTTCTTTGATATGATATCTATTATAGAATGTATATCATGTATCTATCAGAATAGAAAATTAATATAGGATGTTGTAATCATTACAGTTACTGCAGTGTTCTGCTGCCTCTATATAAATAGGAAGGTTGGCTAAGGCACAACCTAACACATTCCATTATTCTCAACTTGGTATCAGAGCTACAAAACCCTAAAATAAATTAAACCTACTTTTCTCACAGTCTCCCAGCCTCCCTTCTTCAATGAAACAGAAGCTACATACATCTTCAAATTCTGCAGCACCAGCAGTCCAGCTTTCTTCTTCTCCGGTAGTGCAACCCTCTTTTCTTGCAGCGCCTCCTGTGCTTTCCTCTGCTGTGTCACTGCCTGGATTCTCCTCTACCATGGCTGGTGAACGCCTCCTCTTGCAGCCCACGTCTGCTGCCTCTGCTGCCTCTACTGCTGCAAGCATTATCTCCCTTTCTCACACTCATCAAGTCATCTCCCTCAAATTAACAAACACCAATTATTTATATTAGCGTATGCAGATGCTGCCTTATCTCCTAGGCCAAGGAGTTTTTGGTTTTGTTGATGGCTCCAACACATGTCCATCAACACATGTTCTTGCCCATGATGGTATCTCTCTTCAGGTAAATCCGCCTTTTCAAACCTGGAAACAACAGGACCAACTCATTCTAAGTGCTCTTCTTTCCTCTCTATCTATGGAAGTTTTGCATCTTGTTGTTGGCTGTCAAAGTTCTTGTTCAGCTTGGGGCACTCTTGAGCGAGCTCTCGCTTCTACCTCCAACTCTCGTATTATGCAATTTCACGGCTCTCTTCAGGATCTTCGACAGGCTGATGAATCAGTAACTCAATTTATGCAAAAAGCGAAGGCCTTATTTGATGAATTGGCCGCTGTTGGTCGGCCAGTTTCACTTGAAGATTTCAATTTATATGTGTTTCGTGGTCTTCGGGGAGAGTTTAAAGACTTAGTTACCAGTCTTATTACCAAGGCTGAACCTTTATCATATGCAGATCTTCACAGCCATCTCCTCATACATGAATTTTTTCACAAATCTTCTGCTGCCATACATGCTCCTCTACTGCCCACACCCAGCATTCCATCTTCTGCTCTTATTGCGCAGCGCCAGACTTCAACGGTGGCTGGCGTCCCAACCAGTCCAACAGTAGAGGCAACAGTTTTGCTGGCTCTAGACCTGATCACCGCAGCTTCCAAAACTCCTCCTTCGGTGGCAATAGGCAGGGCTCTTGGCAGCGCAATAGGGGACAGAATCCACGCTGCCAACTGTGTCAGAATTTTGGCCATACAGCTCCCCATTGCCCTCAATTCCAGCAGCGAGGTTATGGCCAACAGCCTACTGCTAATCTGGTGCAGCGCAATCTCTCCTCAACCGGTTCTGGTGATTGGTTTCCAGATACCGGTGCCAATCAACATGTCACACCTGATTTTGCCACCTTGACTGCTTCAGAACCGTATTTTGGTAATGATAATTTGCATGTTGGTGATGGTAAGGGCCTCCCTATATCTCATCTCGATCATACAAAAATATATACACCACATCGTTCTTTCACCTTATCTAATGTTCTTCATGTTCCTGTAATTACGAAACCTCTGCTCTCTGTTCAGAAATTTTGTCTTGATAATAATGTTTATTTTGAATTTCACCCTCGTGTGTTTTATGTCAAGGATCTCAACACCCATGAAATACTTCTCTCAGGTCAGAGTAAAGATGGTCTCTATGCCCTTACCAAGTCTTCCGTCACGTCAGTTCCTCAAGCCTATTGGTCTCCCTGCACTTCCGCCTCTGCCGATTTATGGCATCGTCGACTAGGTCATCCTACTACACGTATTTTTCAATTGTTAATCTCAAAAAATAAGATCATTTGTAACAACAAACGTCTTAATTTTCAATGTCAAAGTTGTCCTTTAGGAAAATCATCACATTTGTCTTTAGGACCTAAGGGTCACAAAACTTCTGCTTCGCTTGAATTAATTTTTAGTGATATATGGGGCCCTGCTCCTCTTTTTTCTTCAGATGGCTATCGTTATTTTGTTATCTTTGTTGATACTTATACTAAATATGTATAGTATTATCCTCTCGTTGCCAAGTCTGATGTTTACTCTGTTTTTCATCAATTTCAGACTCTCGTTGAACGTCAATTTTCATTAAAAATAAAATCTGTTCAAACTGATTGGGGCTGTGAATACCGTAAATTATCCATATTTTTTCAGACTGTTGGTATTCATCATCATCTGATTTGTCCTCACACTCATGAACAAAATGGCACAGTAGAGCGTCGTCATAAACATATTGTGGAAACAGGTCTTACTCTTTTAGGGCAATGTAAAACACCTTTTTGATTTTGGAATTATGCTTTTGAAACCTTTGTTTATCTTATAAATCGCATGCCTACTCCTGTTCTTGCCCATTGCTCTCCGTTTGATTGTTTATTTCATCGGTCTCCTGATTATCATTTTCTATATACTTTTGGGTGTCTCTGTTTTCCTTTTCTGCGTCCATATAATAATCATAAATTGGATTTTCGTTCCTCTCCATGTGTGTTCTTTGGATATAGTTCCTCCCATCTTGGTTATCGATGTTTTGACATTGCATCTCATCGTATTTATATTTCCCATCATGTCCGTTTCCATGAACATGTGTTTCCTTTTGATAATTCTGAACAGATTGCAAAGGTTTCCACCACAACCCCCATCCCACCTGCTACTGTCACCCTTACAAACTTGTTAAACCACCCACCACCACCCACTTCCATCAGCCACCCAAACAGCCCATAGCACACAGCTCTGCCACTCCAAACAGCCACCCGACCACAGCTCCTGACCATCCCTTGGCCATCATCACATGCTTGTTTATCTAACCCTTATGATGCAGGTTTAGGTCGTAAATTGATCTCCTCTCCTCATGGTCTCGGGGCACTCTCTAGCCCCTCCTCTGCTTCGCCCACCCTAGCCAGCATTACTGCAGTCGGTCTCTGCCGACAGCCCCTCCTCTGCTGACAGTCCTATGTTGGAGGCTGCTTCTTCATCATCCTCTCCCGTAGGTCTGCAATTTATGGTTAATTTATCTTCTTATCAGCTGCCACAAGTCTCCTCACTGCCACCATCTTCCCCTGCGTCTCCACTAGCACGCAGCAGCCATCCTATGACTCTCAGACCGTGGAAGCCGAAGACAGCAAACCTGGCTTCTTCCACTGCCGCCATCTCTGCCTCCACACGGGTAGTGCATTTTCCTTCTACAGAGCCCTTTGCATTTTCTGATGCTGACCGGTATGCAGTTTGGCATAATGCTATGTGTGATGAGATCGCTGTTTTGTGCTCAAATCGCACTTGGTCTTTGTTTCCGTTTCATTCTTCTATGAATGTTGTTGGCAGTAAATGGGTATATCGGATCAAACATCGTGTTGATGGTAGTATTGAGCGCTACAAAGAGCGCCTTGTTGCTAGAGGTTTTACCCAGTAGGAAGGTATTGATTATTTTGAAACCTTCAGTCTAGTTATTAAGTAGGCCACTGTCCGATTGGTTTTCTCTATCGCAGTTTCATGAAATTGGAAGATTCATCAGCTTGATATTCATAATGCCTTTCTCAATAGTGTTCTTACTGAAGAGGTTTACATGAAATAGCCTTCATGTTTTGTTGACTCTTCTCTTCCATCTCATGTGTGCAGATTGCACAAATCATTGTATGGTTTGAAACAGGCACCGAGAGTATGGTACACTCGTCTAAGTGATTTTTTGCTCTCCATTGGTTTCCGAGCTTCCAAGGTTGACACCTCCCTGATTATCTTATCTGATGATACTAATATATTTTATCTCCTGGTGTATGTTGATGATATTCTGCTCACGGGTAGCAACTCTGCTATGCTCCATCACCTTATACAGTTACTCAGCTCCGAGTTCAAGCTTCGTGACTTAGGTGTTGTTCACTACTTTCTGGGTATTGAAGTTTAGTCTACCGGTATGGGTTTAATGCTGCGTCAACATAAATATATTCTTGACATCCTCACCCGAACTGGTATGACTTCCTGCAAACCAGTTGATACTCCAGTCTCCCCTTCAATAGTCATTTTATTACTGGATCATTCATTCTCTGATCCTACACGATTTCGTCAAATCGTGGGTGCTCTTCAATATCTTAGCTTCACCCGTCCAGATATATGCTTTGCTATTAACAGAGTCTGTTAGTTTATGCATGCTTCTACAGATTCTCATTGGGCCGCTGTCAAACGTATTTTACGCTATCTTAAAGGTACGACATCTTATGATTTCCATATCACTTGAGGCTCCTCTTTTGCTCTACATGGCTATACAGATGCAGATTGGGCTGGTAGTATTGATGATCGCAAGTCTACAGGCGGCCATCTTATCTTTTTTGTCAGACGCTGATTTCTTGGAAATCCGGTAAGCAACGTACTGTTACTCGCTCCTCTACTGAGGCTGAGTATAAAGCCCTTGTTGATGGTACCACTGAAGTCATTTGGCTTCAATACTTGTTAACAGATTTGCAGGTTCCCTCAGTCTCTGCTCCTACCATTTGGTGTGATAATCTTGGTGCTACCTATCTCTCAGCAAATCCTATCTTCCATGCTCATACTAAGCATGTTGAAGTGGATTATCACTTTGTTAGTGACCGAGTTGCCAAGAAAGAAATTCAGATTTGTTTTGTTCCCTCTCGGGATCAACTTGCCGATGTCTTCACTAAACCGCTTCCTGTTGCATCCTTTACTGCTTTTCGGTTCAAGCTTCGGGTTGATCCCCCACTCTCAGCTTGAGGGGGCATATTATAGAATGTATATCATGTATCTATCAGAATAGAAAATTAATATAGGATGTTGTAATCATTACAGTTACTCATGTATCTATCAGAATAGAAAATTAATATAGGATTTTGTAATCATTACAGTTACTGCAGTGTTCTACTGCCTCTATATAAATAGGAAGGTTGACTAAGGCACAACCTAACACATTCCATTATTCTCAACTGAATCTCATCATCCCTATTTATTTGATAAAAATTAAACACAAGATAATATGAGCCTGTGCAAGTTTCAAATCCAAAGAGTTTTCATTTAAGGAGATGTTTTAGAGAATAATATAAATTATATTTTTAAACATTACCTAATAATTTAAACTATTAAATCGAGATGATTTTTTGACAAACATACGAGTCTCTTATTGATATTTACTGTATTTATCAACAGCAGATGATAATCGATGGGGAAGTTCTCATACTAATGCGGTTAATTATGAACGCAGCTTATATATATAAGTACCTTCACTATATATATATATATATATATATATATATATATTTCATTATTTGGCTCTATGTGCATCAAGTTTCTGTGGGCGTGTTTTTTTTTTTTGTCATGGATTTCAATCTACCATGTGATTTTTTCATCGTTGTTGAATTACTGTAACTATCAAGTTAA
>Ga0325405_1006161_pt1 | contig 12116 bp, 8 predicted proteins | sample PopdelMetagenome_21_FD_205663 | JGI IMG/M metagenome (GOLD analysis project Ga0325405, IMG submission 205663) | Populus deltoides microbial communities from Bellville, Georgia, United States - Xylem-Control-R2 | ecosystem: Host-associated > Plants > Phyllosphere > Stem > Wood/Secondary xylem...
TTTTTATTTTAAATATTAATATATCAAAATTATTAAAAAAAATACTTGAAAAAATAATTTAAAAAATACTTTTTAAAACCAAAAAGAATTAGCGATTCAAGTATATCTAATCTTTTCAAATAAAGAATATGATTTTTCTTTACAAGAGTGGTCCGTCATTGAACCTACATGGTAAGTGGAGTCTCGTTTCATCCCTTTGTGAATTAATTATGTAATTTTTATAATTGAAAACTAATTGTTATATAAGAGAATTTTTAAAATTTTAAAATTGATTTACTGTATTGGATCAAGAATTTATTTGATAAAGAAGGATGTTCAATTTCTTAATTTATTAGGCTCAAATCTTAGAATTAACATCCAATATAATTTATCAAATTTGTTTTGATACATCAAATCAATAAGAAAGATACATTCATAAGATATATTTAAAAAAAAAACAAATAGACTCAATTTACATGCAAATTCACTGAGAAATTTTGGTGATTATGGGGTTTCTGGATACTTTAGGGATGATTGATGAGATCCATTTGGAGTCTTGCGTTCCTTTTAGGTGTCAGCAAACATGTGATGATCACTTATTCTGAAAGGAGATTTGGAAGCTTTCTTGTAGTTGGTGTGATTTGATCTTGGGACTAATAGATAGGATCTAATATGAACTTCTTGTTCTGGTGTCCTGAAGAGTAAATGAGCATTTGAAAATGTACCTTGCAATTATGCCTTCTAATAGTCAAGAAGCCTCAGTGCGATTGATAGGAAATTTATGGAATGATAAATCCCTTCTCTTTTTCTCAGTAATGCACAATTCTCACCATCTTCATTTCGATCCGTGAGTGGACATTTGTGCGATACTCCAGGAAACAAAAGAGATTATTCAACGCATGTTATAGTTAGGGAGGAAAAGGCATTCCATTTTTGTCAGTCTGTTAGGATCAGATAAGGTGTCTAAGGATGGGAGGCTCATTGTCATTAACGTGATATGCTTTGAGGCGAACTTTATAGAACACAATGTGACAAGCACTTTGTTTTAATGTCTAAAGCTTCAAATTTCTTCTCATCTTTCAGATTGTTTGGATGGATTAATGGGTTGCTGTGTTTTGTCATGGTTTGACCGACTTTAATTAGTGGGTGTTATCTTGTTACCTTTTGTGGTTTGTTTCTACTGAATTTCGTTGAACAGAGTCGATGGTTAGGGGATTCTGAATTTTCATGTGAACTTGTTGTTTCAGAATGAATTAGCATTCAAAATTGGGGATTTGTTGGCTAAAGTTTGAGGAATTTTGATTGCCCAAACCCAGCCGATTCAAAACCAAGGAAATAATTTTTCTAAAAAAAGAATGAAACAATGTAGTTTTGATAAAAAGGAGTGACCCATACTGATCAGGTGACTCGCGAGTTGACTTGACTACTCAGTTACCCTAACTTCTTATCGAGTTAAAATCCGGGCGGGAAGGAGCAAGGGTGTTGTCCCTCTTTCCAAAACATCTCAACCATTGTGTTTTTCGGACACTCGCTAGAGGAGAATCATAATTGTTTTCGAGCAAAGAAAGTTGACAACGGATTCTTAGTTTGTGTTAGCATGCTGCATGATGATCTATGTAACATCTGATCTCATCCTTCTAAGATTGTTCCTATATCACCTCAATTGATGCCAGTTTTTCCAAATTCCATTATGAATTATTTAACTTCAATTGTCTTTCAGTTTAATATGTCATTCATGTAGTAATCTGAGGCCAAGAACTCACTCATATTGTTATACAATCAACAATGAGAGATGTAATTTGGTTTCATTAGAAGTTTTGCCATCCGGTAGATTTTTATAGGGAAAAGTTATAATTTGTAAGTTATATCCTGTGAAGTTTTCAACAAAGTAAGATGGTTTCCTGTTCTTGTTGCAGGTGGAAGCAGACCAAATCTTCTCATGTTCTGCCTGCTTACTTTGAAGTTCTGGAGCATAATCTTTGAGAAATTTGAAGCAAATTAATGCAACATGGATAGATACTCTCAACATTTATGATGTGAATGTGATGCTTTCTATTACTTTTCTATTTTCGCGTGGGGAGCTCATCTTCTGCTAAGAAATTATATGGATAGGCATAATTGCAGAAACTATTGTAGATGAAATAGCAGATCAAACCATAGGGATGAAGCCATTATAGGGCATGTCTTAAATACAGGTCCAAGGCCATATTTTAGTTGACATTTATGGACTAGCTGGTATGTGATACAGCCTGAGGCATTAGTTTGTGAAATCTTGAAGATACAGCTCTTGTGTGATTTCTCACACACAAAATGGTAGGTTACAGGAAATTCTGCAGCAAAAGAGTTGCAGTTTTATGATATGAGTTAGTAGAAGAAGTGAATCCAGTAACTTGCTGCTTGTCTTTCTTTAAGCAAGCATTCGTGCGTCTTTGATTTCAAGGAAGGGTAGAATGATCTGTTGGGTCCGCTGTGGATATCTGCAGTGTTTGCCATTGGACAATAGGACCTGAAATTGATTCAGCCTCTTTTTTGTTTTAAAAAGATTAAAAAAAAATATTTCTTGTTTCACTGAAAAATTTATTTTTATTTCACTCTAATTACCTTACCCACAAGATATACTTGGACAAGAAAAACTCATACTCAAAACCTAATTTATTTATTTTTTTTTATCTTTTTTAGTATGAGTTTTTATTTCTTCAAGTAAATATAATATCTTTTTATCTTAACTTTATCTTTTGTCTATCAAATTTCTTCAAAAAAAAAAACCCATCAAAGCAATTCTTTCAACCCTGCAAGCAATGTTCTAGCTAGTATATAAAAAAAAAATCATTCAAAAACTCCAATCAAAACAAAAGTTTGGATTTTAGTTTGTAGATTCAAGGTTTTAAAACCTTAAAACACCCAAATCAAGGATCAAGATTTGTAGAAATGAACTTGTGATAGCAAAATCATGTAACAGGTCATATACTAAATTCAAGAAATAAAAATCATAAAAAGAATGTCATAAATATATCATTAATCACTTATTTTCTGACAAAAAAAGCAGGCAACAGTAGATTAAGGTGTTTCTCACAAGCAGAAGGTTGCTTTTCATGGCCAACAACTTGTACATGTAGACACTCAATTCTGATTCTTGTCTCTTTTATCTTAACTTTTTAGCTTGTGTAATTTATGCTGCTACCATAAGATCCTTCCTTTAAAACACAAAGGTTTTGCTCTTTCCTCTTCTTCTTCACAAGGTAATTCTTTATTCTTTAACGTTACCCCTTTAAAAACTTCGAATAATGCTGCGTGAAACAAGATCATAGAAAGCCTAGAAGCAACTTCGTCAATAATTGAATCTAACCAGCCCTTTCACTGTTTTTTTTCTCCCACTTGTGGTAATCTTGTTCACAAGTGAATCCAAAACAAATTCAAACTGGTTTAGTGTGACAAGTCAACTCAGTAACCAACTAACATAAGACATGATCAAATTTGATTAATTTGATAAGTTAATCTTTGATTCGTTAATCCGGTCAAAACTTGGTTTGACTTAAAAATAAAATAAAATTATATTATTTAAACTTTTTTTTAAAAAAAATCTTAAAATAATATCATTTTGAATTGACCCGGTTTAAATTTTTTAATCTATAACCTGGTTCTTAGACCAACTAAGTTTAATAACTTTGATAAAAACTTTGTTGGAGCTTTCTTTGCTTAGACCCATGTCTAAAACATGCTTCAAAGGTTACATTCCTATGCATATAAATACAAGATTATGCTCTCTTTCTCCAACCATCACACAAGGAATTTCTCAATCCATCTCTCTTTACCTCCGTTTCGCTTTAGCTAGAAACCTTGGCCAACCAAGCAGACTAAATGGAAGATCATAAAGAAGTTGCTAAGCATGATAGTCCTGACATTGATGACAAGAAAACTGAGGAAAGGAGGGAAACAAGGCAGCAAAATCGGTTGATTATGGAGGACTATAGGGAAGATATAAATGAAAAGGCTGATGCTTTCATTAAGAACTTCCGCGATCAACTTAAGATTCAGCGCGAAGATTCGCTTAAACGCTTCCACTAGATGATCTCCTGGAGGGTTTAAGAGATTTCAGCAGTATAGCATGTCAGGATTTATTGGAAAATTTTCTATTGTAAGATGAAATGTACATGTAAAGGTGTTGATCAATAACGTTTTATGAAAGATATATTTTACAGTTTGTTTGATGCTTCTTTGCCAAGTCTTTGTCATGACTGACCAGTTCTCACTTCAAATTTTTCGACCAGTGCTAATGATCATAATTTTATAAATGCTTGTTAGGGTATAATATAAAACAATAAAAAGCTATTCAAGAGTCCTCACCTCACAGTTTAAATTTTTGAATTGAAATGGTTTTTTAACCATGCTAACATAGGTTAATTAGAACTTAGAATAGCTGATCAGCCGATCCCAAGCCCAGTTAAAGGAGGGAGGTTGCTGTACGTAGGCTGACCTGTGTCATGTATTCTTTCATATAGCTGCAGTTGCTGCTGCTACTGCTGCTGCTAATGATATGGTCATGACTGATACAATCATGCTTTAGAAATACAAGGTGAGGAAGAGGAAGAGGAAGAGGAGGGCATCAGAAACCCACTAAGTTGTATCCTCTAATAGCAAATGTTGCTCTATATTTTTGCATAAGCAGATCGGGAGTTACTGCACTAATTTGATTCTTGCTACCATCATGTTTCCATTTTATAAAATTGTGGGTTCAGCAATCTAAAAGGTTTTCAAAATGGCTAAAAATGGCAAATGCTACAACATTTTATGATATGTGTCAGGTGTTCATGTCTCTAAGCATACATGAAGATTGGTTTACAGCTAAAAACACGAAGTCACGAGTAGCTATTGAAAGTGCCTACTTATTCAGATGCCTTATTCCATATTCGATACTGCATAACGCTTTCTCTCCATCCTATCCTTGTCTAATTAGTGAAGTGTGAACAACTTTTCTTGAAGATTCTCTCTTTCTTTCTTAATATTCTGCAGGACTGTTTTGGCTTTTCCTGGTTATGTGTTGTCTCCGTCTGTAGGCTTTTTGTTTGTTCTTTCTCTTGTTCTAATGTGCTCTAACTTTTCAGTTCCATTTTCAAGCTTCTCGGCAACATCAACCTTAATTTGTTGGAAAAGAGATGATTTGATTGATCTGTTCTGACCTTTGATCTCATTTGTGAGAAAGCATTTTCTCAGCTAAATATGAACACATGAGAGAATCATGGGAACATGCATGGACTATCCTTTTGATGCAGGCGGAAGCACAACAAGAATAGCAGCAAGCACAGAAAGACAAAGAACTAGTTGAAATAGGATTAAAACATAAAAAACCCTAAATTTTGTTTTATTTTTGAAATAATAATCTGATAAGCTCTGCATCTTTAGAAGATTTAGAAGTTTTTATATAAGCCTGAAACCGGCCTTAATAAAGTGGAATAATCATAATTCTAAAATAAAAGGGAAAGATGGCTAAAAATCTGAAAATAACATAAATTATAGAAAAATCAAGGGAAAAAAAACACGATTGACTCAAACAGGATCTTTTTAGTCTAACTTAAAGAAATTTGTATAATGGATGAACCTGTAAAGTGGTTTGCCAGTAGAAATAGGCCTGAAAAATCTTCTTGAAAATTTTAAGTTTGATCCAATTGTTGGATTGAAATTAATGATATTTTTAAGCTATTATGATGGTATGATACAATCAACTTTTTCTTGAACCTATTCTTATTTTAATGGTTCATAAAAATATTTGTTAAGTAATTCTTATAATTTATTTATGGCAAATTATCATCTAGCTATAGCTATGACAGATTTTAATGTGATGTCTTAGAACCTTCAATTTATACCAGCATCATATTTCCCTTTTGGCCTAAGGTGTTTTCATGCCAATACGAAAGGGAAAGGTTGGAACCAAAATGTTCTGCTGAGCCAATTTTTCTTTATACCCCACAAATGAAAAATCAAGTCATATCACTTTAATTGTTAGAGAACAAATTTAACGATTGATTTTGGCCCTAATTAGGTTCTTGATCTGTCTTAATACACGCTCGAGAGTCTGAATTTTGCTAAGAAATTCTGAACCAATCTTCTTTACAAAACGTGATTACACAAAATCTAAAGTTATGGTGACAATGTAGACTTTTCTTCCGGATTATTTTAGCCGAAGAATAAGCATTTAGAACAGCTAGGCTTCTCTACCGTTGTCTTTTGCTTTTATACATGCAAAACTCATGTTTCTGAGTAGATTTTACCTATAAAAAGGTTGTTACTTCTTCGTTATTGTCACAAGACAGAAGCTCTTTTAGCACAGAACAGTCTCCATCAGCCTCTTTCCTCTCCTAATTTTTCAAACTCTCTATAAGCTTGAGCTATAATGGAGCATAAGAAAGAGATTCCAACTCACAGCAGCAATGAAATCAACAAGGGGAGTGATGCAAAGAAGAAAGGGAGTGCCGGGAGGCAAGGGATGACAGAGGATGAGGGAGGAGACATCAATGGCCTGGCAGAAAATTTCATCAAGAACTTCCGTGATAGGCTGAAAATTCAGCGCGACGATTCAATGAAGCACTATACGAAGATAGTGGCACGCGGGGCTTACCATGCTTGCTGTTGAAGTATATGAAATGTTGTTGCAGCTTGCAATGCATCAGTATTAGTAGATGATAATAACCTATGGAGATGAAATAATCCCCAGCTCTAAATGTAATAGACTTCACACCGTTATAATGACAAGTGGTATTTGGTAGACTTCACATCTTTGATCAAAACCAGCACATAATAGAAAGGTAATGGCGAGACTGCAAGGATAAACTGACCAGTTTCATGATCAGTAAATTTCTAGAAGGCTAACAACACACAGTACAGATGTTGATGGCGTGCATCAGATCCATCTTTAAAGTAACAAAACAAATGGGTAGCATAGTTGATCCACAGCGATTGAGATGTAATCAAAGTATACATTGACTAGTTCGAGATAACCCCATGTACACTCACAAAGCATACCAAAGATTACATGCTACAAGGAAAGATCCCACGACAAGGGACTTGGCCCTGGAAAATGACTTAGATTTACAAGTATCTGCCCTCCCTTCATAAATGTAAGGAAATGAACGCATCTATCACTGAAACCAACAGTGAACTGATCTTTCTTCGTAGTTGTCCACGTTGCACACCACACAAAGGCACCACCAATTCCTGTATCAATCTTAGATGTGAATCATGATTCTGTTCATCCATATCATTGGATAGTTTAAGCTCGTCCAGTTTCACTTCCAAATCTCACCTAATGTTGTGAGAACATCAGAACCATACCCAAGACAGATTACTGTTGATTCAACCTTGGCACGAGTATAAATAGCAGAACATTAACGGAGTACAGGCAGCTTTCTGGTTTAGAAAGAGCAGACACTAATGATCAGTGAACCGCGTTTGTGATGATCTATCATTATAAATTGAAGGAAATGCTGAACGTCTACAACGAGCTAAAGCAAAAATGCATCTGGTTCTCATGCTTGAAGCACCTGACAGTGCACAATGTGACTTTTCAAACCACCTCGGCCAGCTATACTTGACCATAAATTTGTAACAAGGGTCCTGAGATGACCTCTCCCGGCTATATTCTCCCAGAGGTGAGGGTTACTCTCTACATGTTTGTCAGGACTTGAAACATCAACCAGGCTAACACTCATGTTGTTCCGCACAATGCAAAGCTTCCCATTGAGAGGAACGAGAGCAGCAGCCTCCAAAGCATGAGAACTCCCAAGATGGAGCTTACTATCTATAAATTTGTTCCATGTATCTGAGGCTTCATCATAAACCCTAAGCTTGCAGCCATCCCGGCAATCCAATGCATAGAGACGTCCATCTAAACTGATACTAGGATTGCGCCAACCAGCAACCATTCCATCGTTGATTGGGGTCCAGGTACTAGTTTCTGGATCATAGGCTTCACTCATCACCTCACGGTGGGATCCGAGGCCTTTTAGAAACCACTTTCCATCATAAACCACCCCTATGAAAGGCACCATAGCCGTGCTCATATCTGAAATAAAGCTCCACCGGTTCTTGTTAGGGTCATAAACCTCAGCTGAGCGAAGAGTCCTTTGGATTCCTTCACACTCTCCACCAGCCACATATAGGCAGTTATTTATGACGCAAGAACCAAAGAAATGACGCTTACGAAGCATATCCGGTGCCCTGTGCCATTTATTTGTCCGGGCACTGTAGAAAATGACTCGCCTCATGGACCCCCTGAGCGGATCCTTTCCTCCAAACAAGTATAGGTGGCAACTACTTAGGACAGCACAACCAAAACCAAGGGCCCCGGAATATTCACGAGGAACTGGTGGAAGTGGTTGCCAGATCTGATGGACAGGATCAAAAGCATTCCATGAGATCTTTCCATCACGGTCTCTCTTGATGACATAAACCCATTCCTCTGCCATTCCAAGACTTTTCCTAAGAGAATAAAAGAAATTACCAGCAAGGAGCCGGTACCATCTCTTGCAAACTAGACGGAGCTTTCGATGTTCAGCTCGGGGAACTCGAATCAGACATGCAATGGCCAGATCATCAGGAAGACCAGGCAGAAGTGGTGGCTGGACACGGGTCCTCTCTCTGCGTGTGGTTTTGCTCTTGTGTGCATTAGGATTGATATCAGGCTGGATACATAGTTTTGATCCTGGGACAAACTTCCTTGCCTCAGCAACTGTTTTTAAACCAGAATCTACTTTGCAATAACATGATACAGAATCAACCTGCAAAGCAGTCCATGTAAGAATGCAAGAAAGTTTCACATATGATCACATTCTGCAGAGATATATGTCATTATTTCTGCTTACATGATTAGACTTGCTAACACAATAAAAATAATGGATGTAATCATTCGACAAATTGGAAAAGTGTGTAATTTACTTAACAACAAAAGGTCGTACCAAAGATCACATTACAAACATCTTTTAATCGCATCAGCATAAGAAAAGTCTCAGTGAAAGAATTGTAATATTAAAGCACGTGAGGAAACAAAAGGTGGTTAACATGAGGAAAAAGAATTTTTGCTTTATCTTCAGTTCTCCTTCCCGATCCAGGATACAAGGTTGTAGATCACCACAGACATTTGTCTTTGAAAGATATAATTCAATCCATCTCCGGTAAATCTTAATCCCAAACCAGATAGGCTTAAGTGTAATCTCAATCCTATTCTTCAATTGTTATGTCCCTTATACAGCCAATTGTTATGTGGATTGATGGGATACTAAATCAATCAAACTTTTCATCTGAGAAGTTCAAGCATTGATATTTTTGTACGGCTAGATCTTGTATGGAGCCCTTTCAAGTGAGACATTATTCAGGCCTAGAAAGGATGTGGCTCTTGTTCATTCTTTCCCATTCTAAAAATAAATTAATTGATCTGGATAGAGATAAAATTGCATCAAAGATTAAGAGTATAAATTTGGTCATCAACAACCAAAGACACGTTATGTTGGCTTTCTGATAAACATTATTGTCCTTGAAGCATGACCTGAGTTCAAGACAGTGTCTCGTTGACATCTTCAAGCATGGAACAATTTAGCAAGTACGTGAAGCTAGACCCATAGCTAGTCCACAAATTATTCAAACATTGGAAAGAGCTCAGACAAGGCACCATTTTCTCAAAATTTTCGCTCAAAACCAATCCAAACACCAACAAATTGTACTTTCTACCTGACACATCTTTCAAAACCGTCATTCAAAACTTAAAAGCAACATTTCAACGCTCAATACAGAATTAATCATTTTGCACAACAATCTTAATACAAAACGCCTGAGTTAATAAAAGAGGGATGGCATAGACACCCAAAATTGATTAGGGAACCCAAGTCACAAAAGTCAGAAGTGGGAGAGCATTCCCAACTATAACGCTTGTAAAATTCAACATTCTCCAAATAGACAAAAACCCATTAACCAAAAACTGCAAGCAAGCAACCAGATTCTAAACCACGCATGCCCACCAAGAACCCCAAAAAATTTGCTCCAGATCACAAAATTAACAAGCCATCCTATCCGGGTATCTTCAAAACACCATAAAAACAAAAACCCAGCAACCAAAATGCAAACACAGACAGAAGCAACCAATTACGAAACATCAAAATCCACATAATCCCCTCAAAGTCTCCACATTTATCACCAAATTCACCAACTGGGCATCTTAAAAATCTCATTAATTCCTCAAAACAACAAAAATAAACCAATAAAAAATACATTAAGAAGATCAAGTGAGCTTACTAGTGGAGCTTGAACTCTAAACCCTCTTGGACCATTTGATGACGCATGATGTTCCATCTTTTGCATCAGAGATTCATAGAAAGATTAGAGCTTTAAAGAAAAGAGAGCTCCTTTATGAGACCAAACAGATCAAGAAAACCAAAATTGAGAGATTCGAGAGTCAAATCTGACACCAAACAAAGAAAACAAGGAGCTTTGTGTTTTGTTGCTGATATTGTTGTCTTTTTTTACCCTCTAACAAATGCAAACAAAAAACAGGCTACAAACTTTGTTGTATCCAACAAAACATGAGAGCAACTCTCTCTCTCTCTCTCTCTCTCTCTCTCTCTCTCTCAGACCTCAGTTAGAGTTTGTTTCTCTTACTTACATTAGCAGCTGGTCCCATCGGGTTCAACAACTTCTTTAATGTACATGGGTTTTGAGACTATTGTCTTAACAAAGAGTTTATTTTCCATTTTTATTTAATGAAAATAATTTGTTTTCTTTATTTTTTAATATTTCTTTTAAATTTTACATATTTTAGGAAAGTTTTCATATTCCAAATTAAATAACTTTCCAATCAACTCTAAATATATTTATAGAAACAAAAATACTAAAAAATATTTAGAAAAAATTGAAGAAAATTATGAGTTATTAGTTCATGGTAAGTTTCATTCATACAAAACTTATATTTACCCCTAATTTATTTCATGTTTAGCTTTATTTCACTAAAAAAAATTACCTTTTTACATATATATTTTCAATTTAAAGTCTAGATGGTCAAATGAGAAACAAATTTACTTATCATTTATAGTCAAGTTTGACAAAAACTTCAGGTGCTTATTTATTTATTGTTGTTAGATTTCAAAGGCTTCAATTTTTCAGCTCTCAAAGAAAGATAGAGAGAGAGGGGGGGAGAGAGAGAGAGAGAGAGAGAGAGAGGACAAAGGGCAGTCAGTGGGGCCTTGTTATTGCTTACTCAATCACTAACTACATGTATGGGTCAAACCCCATTATAAGGGGCACAGTTCTTTGATGGTATGGGAATTGGGATCCATCATTCTCAATGGATTAATGGAGGAATCATGTATCTTTTTAGATTTTTTTATTTTTTTTTTCAAATCAATACCCCATCTACCCAAAGTCTACACTAATGGTATAGAGCACCTTGTTATTGCTTTTTTATTTATGAGGCCAATTAGTTAGTGTATCTTCATCCACCAGACAACAATACTCATTTAAAAAAAAAAAATTATTAAACTCTTGCCGATTCTTTCAAACCAAGACTAGTTTATAAATTCACCTGGTTAAACTAAAACAGTATTGTTTTAATATTTTTTTAAAAAATAATTAAAATAACATTGTTTTGAAGAATTATAAAAAAAATAGATTTTGAAAAGGTCAATTTAAGCTATATTTATATATCGAGTTGAGCTAGTTTTAATAACAGTAAAAAAAAAGTTTCACTTTAATTTAAATTTAAATTTTACTTTATTCACTTTAATTCATGAAAAAGTTGGATTTAGGGTAAAAAAAGTTTGACCAGGAGGTCAGCAGAATATACATGTATAATAAAAAGGCAAAAATACTATTTACTACTTCTTATACAGGATAACTTTGCAGATCTATGTCAAAAAAGGCAGCAAGAAATGATGATGAAAATTTAACTATAGAATGTGTAAGGAATGTGTGTGTGTGTGAGAGAGAGAGGGAGAGAGATTTCAAATGGATTATTGAAAGTGCTTCCTTACCAACCCTAAAAGACCCTTCAAAGTTCAACCCAAAGAAATATTTCCATGAGGTGTGGTTTTTAATCTTTCCCTCGAGTATGGAGACTCCCCAATATTTCTTCTATAAAAATCAATGGCTGGCATTATACG
>Ga0325405_1006167_pt1 | contig 12107 bp, 5 predicted proteins | sample PopdelMetagenome_21_FD_205663 | JGI IMG/M metagenome (GOLD analysis project Ga0325405, IMG submission 205663) | Populus deltoides microbial communities from Bellville, Georgia, United States - Xylem-Control-R2 | ecosystem: Host-associated > Plants > Phyllosphere > Stem > Wood/Secondary xylem...
CTGATACTAAAGATAATCATGATCAGTGATTATTGATACTGGAGATAATATCATATCCACTGAGGATAATAGTGATACTGAAGATAAGCATGATCAGGGATCCCTGATACTGAAGAGATCATGATCAGGGATCACTGACACTGAAGATAATCGTGATCTCTGATCATATCTGCACAAGAGATTACTGATACTAAAGATAATGGAAATCATATCCACAACAGATAATCTAGGAATTGAGTGTATATCTTATCATTTATTGCTTCCTTAATTATAGGATTTTTGAATCAGAGATTGTAATTGATATAAGACCTTGATGTAACAGTATTCATTTTAATTCAAGAAAATACATTTCTGTAATTCTTCTTTCGCTCATCTTTCTCTCTTCATTCTTTCATCTTTCAATGAACAAGCAACACATTGGCATCCAAGGTGGAGTGAGCAGGTTGTTTTAACAATACTTTGATCATATTCTTTCAGCATCTTTCTTTTATTTTAAATAGAAACTGTGATGAACAAGCAACACTTTGGCATCCAGGTTGTTTTAATAATCCTTTTATCATATCGAGCTTTAAATTTGACCACATCTTTTGCTCATTGTAGCATTAAGCTTTGTTGAAAATCAATTACTAATCATACCTGAATTTAAGCCATTCAAACAGCTACCATTGCCGCCCTGCGGTCACCAAATCAAACGTACATCAAACCTCTATTTTCTATGCTTTTTTATTCAGTTTTGTGTTTCATCTGTAATTCTATCATAAACTTTCTTTTATGATGGAATGGCCAATAAAATATTCACACCAAAAAATTAGATTTTATCACTCATTGTTCATCGGGAAATCCATTAAAAAAAAAGAAAATATTACTGCTGAAATCATCGATGAAAAAACACCTTAATTTCTGATGGAATATTCCTTCACTGATTCCATCGGAAATGCCTAAACTTCATGTAACTTTTCAATGAAATGTGAGTAAATATTGCTGACAAAAATGCAATTTTTTTGGTGATTCTTTAGTGTTTCATATGTTTTTTTTTGTGTTTTTTAGTTTTTAAAATCCCAAATGCATTTTTTTATTAACACTACACTCACAAACAACAACAAAATTGAAAATATTATAAATAGAATTCCATACATAAAAATTTTGTAAACAACATATTAAAATTTTTGAAAAGGTGGAGGGGGTGAAAAAGAGCCTGATCTATAAGCTCCAGGAGAAGAGGAAAATGTGAAGCCAAATATATACATATTTGCTCTCATTTTCTATTATTTCTTGTTTGATTTTTGCTCTTATTTCTTCTTTTAGTTCTGCCATTATTTATGCTCTTATATTGTGCAACTAAATAGCCAATTGTTATGGAATCCTATCTCAAACCATCTCCTCAATGGCCAATGATGTCTAGATAAAGTCGGAATGTTGTGTGCCTACCATTGAAACACTACGACTCACCCTTTTATCTTGGGTCAATGCTATAAGCATACCATAAACTTAATTCGTATCAAGTCTATCAATTGCTCCAGCCTCCGACTACAAATGAGAATCATTAGGAGGATGGTTGTAATTGTGTTCTTCATATTTAGCAACCATGTTGGCATTATATGTATCTGTCAAAACAAAAAAAAGTCAAAATCCAATTAAACCTTTTCATAAAAAACATTAGTAATACAATTATAACTATCTAAAAATATAACCTCGAAAGCTACATTCCTCCTTCATTCATCCTAATTTAAGTATTGCATGCTCCTTGAAGCCCAATAGTTGATTTATGTTATAGGTGCTCTTGATCTCCAACTGCAACGATCTCGATCTCCCAATCCATCATGCACCCTTGAAAAGTACTCAATGGGTTTGCTTAAAACCTAGTTAATGGTTTAATCATCATACAATCATAGATGTCGCATCCAACATCGCAATGACTTTTAAAAATTTGATAAAAAAATAAATTTCTGGCATCTTGTTCTTAGATATGAAAAGATCTAGTTTAAGAAATCATCACCTAAAATTATGATTACTAGGAACCCTAACTGGTCAGCATAGATTCTATGGTGCGAGACTGGTTACGCAAAAGAAAATATATTATCACCCCTTAAGCATCCTAACTGAGGTAAGCTGTGTTACTGGTTTTGTCTTAATACTCCTCACTCTGGCGCTAGTGAATATTCAACTATAGATACTTCCAACTCTGGCATTGATAAATATTATGTTGCAAAAAAAAATATGGTATTCTTGGCTCTAGAGTCAATGAATAACCTAATAAAATAGAGTTAAAACAATACATACACATTTTTTTTAAGAAAAAAAAATGTTTCGAATATTGGATTTGTATTTTACAGTAAAAATTCACAAATCAAATATATATTGAAATACCAAAAAAAACATGAGGGACCTACACATAAATTCTAAAAGGTCTACAAATTGTTTTTGAATTTTCTGATATATAAAAAAAATTTGTTAGATCAAATATCAAAATAAAAAACAATAAAATAAAAGGAATTGGATTGGCTGCGTTTAAGACCCAGACCCAAATTTTTGCTTTTTTGGGTGAGTCCAGCCCGGTCACTGGCCCAAGCCAGTGACCAAGCTGGGCACTAGGCACGCAAGAATCGTGCGTGTACGGTGATAAGTTAATTAAAATTCAAAGTGCACAGTGTTAAGTGAAATTGAAATTGTTTGACTGGGGAAGGGAAGAGACTTTGAGGGTGTTTAAAAGTGTGTCGGTGATAGTTATTTTTATTTAAAAATATATTAAAATAAATTATTTTTATTTTTTAAATATTATTTTTAATATCAACATGTTAAAATTATACGTGGAGGAGGGCTGGTCGACCAGTTACTTTCTTCCTCAGCTTTCACCTCTGTTCTTGCTTTTCTGTGATCAGTTTCTTCCTGTCCGTCCCCTGTTCTGCGTGTATTTCGTTCTCCTGTGGCCTTCTGTTTTTGCTCGTCTTCTCTGTATTATCTCTGTTCTTGCGTCTGTGTTTTTGTTTGTGGTCTTTGGTCCAGTGTTCTCTGTGTTTTATCTGTGTCTCCTCTGTGTCCGATCGTCTCTGTTTTTCCTGGATTTTTTTTGTTCGTTCGTTCGTCCTCTCTGCTTTTGCTTGTTTTTCCCCTGCTTTTTTTTCCCCAGTTCGTCCTCAGTTTGTTCCTCCTGATGTGTTCTGTGTGTTTTGTTCCCCTGTTGTGTTCTGTTCGTGGGTTTTCTTAGTTCTTTTCGTTCTCTCCGTTCGTCCTCTGGTTCTCTCGGTTTTCTCTCAGTCCCCTAGTCTTCCTCCTCTCGTCCTTAGTTCGTCCTCCCCCTTCCTCCTGGAGGCTTTCTTTCTTTGGCTTTATAGCCAGAGAATGCTATACGTTTCAGTAACGTATTGCATCGTGGGCAGTTGAGGCGTTGAGGAAGATGAACAACTCGTCTGGAAACGGTGCCGTTGCTTTTCTGTCGGTTTGGTCACTGAAGTTTTGAGAATTCGCGATCAACCCCCTTAATCAGGAAATTCCCTCTTTTCGTTTTTTAATTTCATCTCTGGATAAATTGTAATTGGACCCCTGGATTTTCGAGCATTTTACAAAATAGTCCTTAGTTTCTGAATGTTTCAATTCATTCCTTAATTAATTCTTCAACTTTTAATTCTTTCAAAATTACCCCTGGAAAAATCAATTAAACTCCCTATAGTAACCCCCGCCTTTTCACTTTGATCCTTAAACTTTAATTCCTTGCAATTTTGACCCAAATCAGCCCCAAACTTTAGTATTTTTTCAATTAAGCACCTGATTTCATTAATTAAACTAATTTCAAGTTCAATTAAGTCTCAAAACTTATCAATTCTTCAATTAAGTCCTTGATTTGGTTAATTAAACTGATCCAAAGTTCAATTAAGTCCCCAAACTTTTAATTTATGTTGTCTTAACCCAAATTTTAATTTATTCTTCATTCAAGTTATTTTTTCATTTTTTTCATCATCATTTTTATTCTCATTTTTTTTATTTTTATAAAAAAATAAAATAAAATAAAATAAAAATATTAAAAAATTGGGTTATGATAATAGACATAAAATCAATTATTATCACCATCACCATCACCATCACCATCACCATCACTCATGATTAAGGATATCCTTTAATGACTCGAATAGAAAAAGGTCATAGACAGTTATGATAGGCTTATAGACCTAATAGAACATATATAAAATGTGTGTTCCATACGCAAGATTCTTTCGACCATGTTTTGAGGATAGACCTAGATGTTGTGCCATAATTTTGATCTCAAATCTATTATTGGCTTTTAGAATCTATGTACAAAGCTCGTAGCCTAGTTTAGAATAAGCATCCAAGCCAATAAAAGCTCTATCCAAGTGTAAGGGTACTATACCACCTAATACAAATGGTATCACAACAAAATTCAAGATTTATCTTGGATAGCTCCTCATCGGGAACCACTTTGGCTAATAAAACAAAAGAGTCAAACAATTTTAACTTGATGAGTTGCATCTCCAAAGCTTTGATCTTTTAAAATTACATTGTAAAACAAAATTATTATGTCTCAAACTAAATGAACCTCACTTTGAAACATGAGGTAATTAATAAGGGATGAAATTCGAGGCCTTTATAAAATCCATTACATTGGACTAGCCACACATCCTCTCAGACTCACCTTGTATCCCAATTGACAATTAGAGGTTAGTCTTGAATAGAGATTGTATTACAAAAAAGAGTACCTACCTGGATAAAACTTGTATCCCAAAACAATATTACACCCTTAGATATACATGCCTTGAAGAAATAAGCCTGAATAAGGTTACTCCTAAAGACACAAACTTGGACAAGCATACCCGATCCAAAATTGCTCTACCCATTTACCGTATAGTTGGTAAGAAACATTAATTACTCATACAACTTTCTACCTCTGGATAATCACTTGGCATCACCATTCTTACTCTAATAGTATACCATCAATAATTAGGAGCTATTACCTTAAATAACTATCCTTAAACTAGAAAAGATATTATTCTCCCTAATTTTCCCTGACTTAATATAAGTTTGTTTTTAATGGTTGAAACTTTTAGATTAAGATGATTTTTAGATTTAGTATCATAATCTTAATGGCAAAGCAATCAAAAACTTGATTCTCACTATCTTTTTATCTCTAACTAAATTTTAAAAAATAAGCATAAGGTAATGGTGGGTATGTGTAAGTTTTAAGTCTAACAGACTTGTAATTAATAGGGTGCACAACACATTAATATGAAAAAAATCATTGAGATTCAACTGTTAGTTTAAAGTTTAGGGTTGAGATATTTTTTTACAATGCCAACATAGTAAAAATAAATAATAGTTGAATAAAAAATTCAAAAAATATAAACACCAAGAATTTTCATGGTTAATTTAATAGGAATAGGAATTATAATTATGAAATAAACTAAAAACACTAAAGGTTTTACTATTTCAATTGCTATAGATCCTCTCATATGTTTTTTATGGATTGAGACAGTGCATTCATAATGCCTTTTTAGTAAAAATATTTGATTTAATACTTGAAATTTTAATTTTTATGTATTTCTTATTGTAGTATTTAGTTCTGACAGTTTGATCCTAACAAATCCATTTTCCTCATGTTTCGGTCTTTTAACCTTAAGAAATGAGAGAGAAAGTAATTGAAAAGGAGAGGAGAGAAACATTTTGGCTAAGCCATATTCGGATAAAGAAAAGCTGATATTGGTGTCAACGGACAATCTTAAATATAGGAGTTCGAAACATGTGTTTTGGACATTTAATCATATTAGAAAAAGCAGATTAGAACCATAAAGTTTGTTTTGTATGATTTTGAGTTTTTAGACTAATTAAAGGATGTTATGGGGCTGAAAAGTGAGTTATTAAGTTTTCTAAGATTTTTTCTAATGATTTTGAGTTTTAAGACTAATGTTTTTAGGTGAAAATTTTTGGTTTTAGGTTCCAAATGACCCAAATCTTAATTTTTTTGATAGTGGATAAGATGCCACAATATGAAACCCATTTATTAAAAATAAACTAAAGTGGATGATGTGTTTTCTGCTTGAGTTTATTTTTAAAGGCAAGCATACTAGACAATCCGTTTAAGCAAGTCTATATAAATGGGCTTGACTCTGCTCACTCTTCCCTTTTTCTTGTTTTTATATTATGTAATATTCTAAACCAAAATTATTTTCATATAAAAAAATAAAAATGATATTTTTAAAATTATATGATGGTATCATACTTTTCAAATAAAATTATAAGCTCTCAAGGTTAATGTCACTAAAAGAAAATTCAAAACAAAGTAATGGAATTGCCAATGAAAAATATTCCATCACAATTTACCAACAGAAAATGCCATGGGAATTTTTTGTTAGTAATTTCATATGAAACAACAACAAAATAAAAAAGAATTTATGTTAGCATTTCTAACATGTTAAAATCATCAACGACAATGCTAACAAAAATTTCATTTGAGATTTTAGGAGAAAAATCTAATAGTTCTAATTCAAACACAACCTAGATAAATAATTTTATCTTTTTTTTAAAAAAATAAAGATGAAACCTCCACCTCTCTCTTTCACTCCCTAAAACCTCCACCCACCTCTATAAATTGAGCCACCAAAACTCTCTAGCACTGGTGTAATTGCTCTCCCAAGACCTAAACTTCCCTCTCTTGGTTTTTTTTCTTGTCAAGCTTCATTCCACCAAGTAAGCAAACCTACACATTTATATTTTAAGTTAATCTATTGAAACCTATTTATAGTATTTGTAATTTACTTATATATATAAGTGTCTTATGTAGTAATGTAGAATTTGTATTTTAGGGTTTATTTGAGATTTGGGTAAATAAATTTAATTTGTTACTTGATGAAATTGAGTGTGGTTTTGTAACTTAGGATAGGTAATTTAATGGGTGCAAATTATTTTTTTTATTAATCTTATGGTTAAATTGAAAATTTAGGGATAATTGAATTTGAATGGAATTGATAATAATTAAAGGTATTAATTTAAGTTGAATAAGTTTGAATTAAAGAAATAATGGATAATTAGTTGAGTTCTAATTAATTTAATTTGATATAGGTTTTTGTTGATATTTTAGGGAAAATAAAATTAATGTGTAATTGATAATAATTAGGTATTAATTGATGTTATTTATTTTTGAATTGAATAAATAATGGGTAGTTAGTTGGGTACCAATTATTTTTTTGATAATTTTATGGTTTAGTTGAAATTTTAGAAAAAAATGAATTTGTGTGGAATTGATAAAAATTAGGGTTAAGTATGTTTCAACCTATAAAGTGATTGATAGTTATTGGATTATGAATTATATTTTTCTAAATTGGAGGAATTGAGTTACTTTGAGATTTAAAAAAATGATGGGTTATTAAGTTGTTATTGTCTTATCCAAAAACAAAAAAAATAAAAATTGCAATTGTGAATTATTAGTTGGTTTGTATAGGTTAATTGTGATTTATTTTTAATAAAAAAATAGTTTTAAATTTCACCCAAAAAATTAATTTTTTTTATTGTTATGTTTTATTATCGTTTTGTATTTGTAAGTTATTAGTTTTAAATTTTACTTTACATAATGGTTTCTTATTTCACCTACCTAATGTGTTTGGCTGGGTGATAATCTAGTTGTTATTTATAGGTGTTAGATAATTTTGTTGTATGTTTTTCTAATATTGGAGCTGCTCATTTCATCATATTTATGATAAAGTGGTTATTTGAAGAATTATTATTTCAATGAGTCAGCTTAATAACCATCTTGAATGGATGTATATAATAGATGTTTAATGAGAAAAGTTTAATATTAGATAAATAATTACAAGTTCAACTAGGTAAAACCACAATTTAAAGAACTAGGAGAATTTTTGGTGGAAAAAGAGCAGTGAGATGCTTGTGAGGAGAGTATGAAAAAACCACAGTTCGACTAGGTAAGTTTAAAGACCAAAATTCAATATGTTTTTATAATTAAGTGTTATGTTAAATTTATATTATTATAAACTTGTATTATTTTATTTTAATTTCTTACTAATTTTCTATATAATAAATTTAAATCATATATGAATTAACTATTGGTTGTATCAAGTTGCGAGATGTTTTGGTACAATGCCCATGCAAGAGCAATGAAGAAGGTCAGGTCACCTGACATTGAGAAATGGAAAAAGTATAAAATAAAGTATATTATAGACCATAATTGGATAATGTATCTTGGATTTATGGTATTATAAAGTTTTATAAAATGCTCAAGATCCAGTAAACAAATTCTAAATAAACAAACTTATGCTTTGATGAGCAAGCAAACTAGAGGAGCAGTTTTTTTATCCACCATGCAAAGCACCTAGTACGTAAGAGTTCACTGTGACACACACACAATTTTAATTATGTGTTTATTAGTGAGATTTTTAACAAACTATTTAAGTTTTAGGAAAAAAAAGTTCGTCGAAAACAAACCCTAATGAAGTTATATGAGAAAAACTCATATTAATTAGGGTGACAGGGGGAAGAAGAGAAAACATTTGTCGATAAAAAAGTGGATGCATTCATTATAAGTTTTTTGATAGTTATAATTCGTTTAAGATTATTTATTTGCATTAATAATATAAAATATAATTGAATTTTGAAACTTGATTTTTTTATAGAAGAGATATAATGCCAACATGGTTGAGAAATCTGGTGAAAAAATTTCCACCCATCATCCTCAACATCCTCAAGTGTAGTTAGAGGCTGCTACAAGTGATGAACTGAATAGGAATCAAATTTATGATTTGCCTAGAACTTCAATCCAAGAACTGATGAAGGGTTGCACTGTTTCAACTCTAGACACACCATATGTCGACCCAAGCTATTCATCATAGGAATTTGATTAGATTGTGCATAAAAAAGGTTTAGGAACAAGTGGTTGTTGAGTTGGAGAAGATGAGTGCACAACTCCTATAATAAAATAGGATGTTTGGGCTCAACTAAGTGCAATTATTGGTGTACCTTTTTCTCTCCTTCCTGAACCTTCAACACCTTTGATTTGATGTATTAGATATACTTCACCTTATTGATTTGATTGTATTTCAATTGAAATTTGAATGGTTTCCTACCAGTATTTTTAGTTGCAAATATTTTATTGACGATTCTATCAGTATATAAAAGTGCCAATAAAACTGCCAATAGAATAAAAAAATATAACGAGTAAGTTTTCAACGGTAGTATCCCATCATCATTTTCTTTAATATCAACAGAATCTTCTCTATATACAGACAAAATATTTCATCTATATTTTCCAATTCTTTTTAGTGTTAGATTACTTTATAAATAACTATATATAAAACTAATATGCATAATATTCTTTAAATTTATAATGAATATTCAATCTGAGTAAAATGCCTAATGTTTTCTTAAGAAAAAATTACATTAAAAATTCTATGTTTTAATTGCGATTTCACTTTCCCTTTATACTTTGAAAAGTTATACTATATATATTACTGTTTATATAATTGATATCAATTTTAATACTAAGTTAGAAAATTGCAAACTCAATAAAAAAAAAATTCTAAAATATTACAAGTTTCTTATTATACTTTATGCAATGTCAAAAGTGTCGTTATAACTGAAATATTAGAAATTCGCAACTCCACTCTATGGCATTTTATATCAAACAAGAAAATGTAAACATGTATTTATAAAAAATGTATCACAAAATCCTCATTTTTTTTCTTGTATAAGAAGTCAGACTAATCCCTCGTATATATCCATACACTCTAAATTTTGTGCCAATAACCAAAAAAAAAAAACTAAATGCAAAATCTATAAATATTTTTTTTTTTAAAAATAGTGAATATCTTCTCTTTTGAAGAATGAGAGATAGGGTGTACAATGTAGGAAAAATTATAATGAACCTAAATACAGGAATCATACCTCCTTTCTCTTGTTTACGAAGACGTTTCATGCACTTTCGATGAATCGCAAAAAAAAACAAAAAAACAAAAAAAAATCCGAATAAAAAACATATATATGTGTGCCTGTATATTTAGTGTAAACTGAGAGAGAAGGAGCGTGAAGGGATAGATGACGAAGAAGACCAGTTTCCTGCATCTTTCGCTCATTGTAGCATTAAGCTTTGTTGAAAATCAATTACTAATCATACCTGAATTTAAGCCATTCAAACAGCTAGCATCGCCGCCTTGCGGTCACCAAATCAAATGTACTAATGTGCGTATTTGAGAGTGTGGTTGTGGTTACTTTTCAAAGTATTTTTCACTCAGAAAAGTATATCAATGATGTTTTTTTATTTTTTAAAAATTATTTTTGAGATCAGCACATCAAAATGACACTATCAGAAATTCGCTAAATAGCAACGGATTTACCGACGGAATATTTCTGTCGGTAATTTGAGGTCGAAATTACCGACGGACAATATTCCGTCTGTAATTCACTTGGTAACTACCGACGGAAAATTTCCGTCGGTTTTTACCGACTGAATTACGGACGGAAACGTTTCCGTTGTAAAAAAACGGGTCGTTGACGTGTTGGCGGGTTATTTTTTCAGACGGAATCACCGACGGATTCAAAAAGACAGCCTGTACAGATTTGAAATGGCAGATCCGTGCGGTGACGTGTTGATTGTTCTGTCAGAATCATCGACGGTTTCACCAACGGATATTCCGTCGGGGAAATCGTCGGTAAAAGTTAATATATGTCTACTCCACCTACCCTCTCCTCCCCTATTTCTCCTTCTTCCTAATCCCAACTCTCCCCATCTGCAAACAACCAGCCCCCCCTCCTCCCCAAACAAAAATCTCCCTCATATCAGCACAACAAGTTATATTTCTTGAAGTTTTGTGGTCACAGCATCCGTATTCTGATTTACCGAAGGATTTTATCAATTTTTGTAAGTAATTCTTTCTTTTAAAATTTTAACATTTAATTAAATGTCAATTTTATCGTTCTTTTAGTATATGTATTTTGTTAGTAAATGTACATGTTTTATTGTTATTTCTCAAACAAACTTGTAGTATATGAATGTATAATTCTATACCTATTATGGTTTGTTTTAGATTTTGTAAGATTGTATTTGTTTGTAAATTGTTAAAACTTTATGGAACTACCGAAGTACATGTGCTATTTTGAAATAATTAATAGCTTACTTAATGGGTCTGTTTAAAGTTTTGTCAATGGTATTGCGGAGTGGTAATTTCTATAAATTTATATATTTTAATTTGTATGGATGTTGATAAATGATAATGAATATTTAATATTTATAAGAAGTTGTGATTGGTTTGTTGGATAATCTCGAGGTAAAGTAATATTTTTGCAAGTTTATTTACCTAACTTAGTTAATTAATACATTATGTCATTATAATTTTATAGAGGTTTGATATAAATCATGGATGATCGTTCATGGATGTATCGAGATTCACCCCAAGGATTGCGGAGGATGGATTATTGTAACGGGGTTCAGGGTTTTATTAATTTCGCAACATCTATTCCTAGAAATTTTACTGGAGGCGGTATTAGGTGTCCATGCAGGAAGTGTGAAAATAAAAAGTATCTGCATCAAGATGTTGTAATGATGCATCTTCTACACAAAGGGTTTATGGAGAATTACCAGTGTTGGTATGCACATGGAGAAGTATTTGTTAGCGAGAGTGAGAGGAGAATGGAAGAAATGGTGGTTGGGTCTACTTCTAGTGCTAGCAACGTGCATGAAGCGGCAAATGACAACACTAATCCTTACAGAAACATGGTTATGGATGCAATGAGAATGAATCAAGGTAATGACAGTCAATGTCCAATCATATAAGAAGAACCTAATGCAGATGCAACTAGGTTTTTTGATTTATTAAAAGATTCTGATGAACCATTATGGGATGGCTGCACGAACCATGGTAAATTATCGGCCGTAGCACAGGTGTTCACCATTAAGTCAAATCACGGGTTGAGTGAGGCCGGGTATGACAAGATTATTGAATGGGCAAGAAGCATTTTACCTGAAGGGAATAGGCTGAAAGAGAACTTCTATGCTGCGAAGTCCATGATGAAACCCCTCGGTTTAGGATACCAAAAAATTGACATGTGCCCTAACTTCTGCATGTTATACTACCTTGAAAATGCTGAGATGACCGAGT
>Ga0325405_1006168_pt1 | contig 12105 bp, 4 predicted proteins | sample PopdelMetagenome_21_FD_205663 | JGI IMG/M metagenome (GOLD analysis project Ga0325405, IMG submission 205663) | Populus deltoides microbial communities from Bellville, Georgia, United States - Xylem-Control-R2 | ecosystem: Host-associated > Plants > Phyllosphere > Stem > Wood/Secondary xylem...
CAAGATGCAGGAGAAGGGGAGAAGCAGCTCTCAGCTGCTTTTGGCAAACATGTGGTTTTAACATAAATTATATGGGTCCCACACAATCAATAAATTAAATTTTAACATTACCAAACATGTTTGTATGGTTTATTTTAAAAGCTAAAGCTGCCGTGTAAATAAATGTCCTTTAAATTATTATATGATTTCATACCAAACAGGTGTTCTCATAAAATTGTATCAATCCCTTTATAAATTGCGTGTTTTTTAAAAATTTAATTTTTTTCGTTAAAAATTATTTTTTAAATATTTTTAAATAATTTTAATATACTAAAATTAAAAATAATTATTTTTAAATATATTATTTTGATATATTTTAAAATAAAAAATATTTTAAAAAATAATAATTGTAATAATATCAAACACTTTAAATGACCAAGCTCCTGCAAAGTGACAATGACAAGATCAACAAATTGAGATTTATAACTTCCTTAGAGCTAAATTTCATGATCTACCTTCAAGTAAATTGGATAAATAAATTTAATTTTGTTGCAAAAAATCCATTAAAAAAAACCTAGATTGAGTGATTTGAAATGTGTAGTCAAAGAAGTGTAAATTATAAAACTTTAGTCCTTTTTTATGATTTTGTAAACTAGTCCCACTAGTTCTAAAAATTGTATATTAATCCCTTGAACAAAGTTGACTATTAATTTTTTTTTGAGTTTTCAAATTACCTTCTTTTTTTTTTTATTGAAATGGAGGATATTTTGGGGAAAAAATAAATTGTTATGAAAACAAAAGGTAAGTTAAAAGAAATTATAAAAATATTAAAACTCATTATTAAATTTTTTTTTGTCAATTTAAGTATTTTATTGTGTGATTATTTGTCAATTAGTTAAATCGATCACAGCCGGTTACGGGATTGATCAGGAGGTGTGAAAACGTTTGAAGGTGCTTCACGGGGTTACATTGTTAAAGGGAAAGTTATTGCCCAATCTCTCACCACGGCGCGTGGATACACTCTCGACTTTTGTTTTTGTTTTTCTCCCTTTATTGAACCTTTTTCGTTCTTCTTCCATGTTATAATTCTTTTCTTCTCAATTATATTCCTGGTTTGGAGCTTTTAGCTTTGCTAGACATATTAATTCATATGTATATTTTTTACGAATAATAATAATAATATCTGATTCAATAAGTATTGCTAAGAATTAGGGATAATAATATTACTTATCAAGTAAATATCCAGGTTATGGTTCACTTGATCTATAACTCGACCTAATTTTAATTTTTTAAATAATTTTTTAAGTTTAGATTTTATTTTTTAAAATTAATTAAGAAAATAGACGAGTTAATAGTTATTTGTAAAGTGAATATAATCATCAAACTATTCTTATCCAGCCGGATTAAAGACAAGGAACATATAATAAATTTAGATATTTTGGTTGCTGTGTATATACCGCAGCATAGGAGGTATCCATGCACTTGGAGCAGCGCGTGTAATGTCTCCTGATAGCATAAAATGCCATTGCATCATGTTGTTGGATGCTCTATTATGTTCTTTTTTCTTCTGATACGACGCATGTTAATGGATATTAGTTTTGCTAGTCAATATATTTTTTTCTTTTCTCTTTTCTATCTAAAAAGTACAAGCTGATTCTTTTTGTTTTTGATATTTCAAATTTAGTTTTTATTTTTTATTTTTTATCCTTGACCTTTTCATTAAGTTTTTATTTATTTTCAATTTAACTCTCAATTTTAATTTATCATATTTAATATTTTTAATTTAGTCATTTTTCTTTTAATTTCTAATTTTTTTCTTGGCTATTCTAGCAAATATCACTGATGGCTATCATACACATACAATACTAGAGTGGTATGTGAAAATGCATAATTTTCTCACAATCTATTATAATTATATGTGAAATGAAAGTTAATAGAAAAATCATATTGGAAAATATTTTTTCTAATATATGATTTTTTTATGTACCGTAAAAACTCTATTTCAAGATACAATTCAAACGTAATCCTGATTAAGTATAGAATTATAACAAATTAAGCTAGAATTAGCCTTTACATCTATTTCATTAGCTATTAATAATTTACCAATAGTACGTTTGAACTTTGTGGTTACTAATATGATAGTTATTAACGGCTTACATGGTCATTAACTTTATAGCCTGTGGAATTAGTCAAGGCACGCGCAAGCTGACCCGGATATTCACATTAATAAATAAATAAAATAATAATTTACCAATAGGACTATACTAAATATCACAGCATGAAATCTAAAAATAAGTTAAGATTCTAGTTAATCTGCAATGTATTTTAACAAAAAAAAATCCAAATTATATGTCAAAAAAAATAAGAAATTTAATGAAATATATTATAAACTCAGCATCCACCCCAAATAACTAAATATCTATAATTAATCCAATAAAAAAAGACATTATTACACAATTTAACTGTGATGATTCCTCTAAAAATTATACTTTTGAAAACACCTTAAAAAAATATTTTCTTATTGCTCTTGAGATTTTATAATAATCTAGAAATATTTCTTAAGGCTATTTAATATTTTTGCCTCAGTCTTGTTACTAAACCCAGATCAAAACATAAAAAAAAAAACCGAAGTGTGTGAGCAGAACATGCCTAAAAGGAGAGTGGGCAATGAGTGTTGGAAAAAATAAAAAAAGATAATAATAAAACCATGGTTAAACTATTTATGAGTGTGTGCTTGCTAGCAGCCAGTGGAGTCTAGTTTGGGTTTTGACTATGCCGTCCCTCTCTCTACCCAGCTATTTGCTAGTTGTTGTCTTAGTTTTGTTATGATTTGGTTATCAACAGTTCCATAGCCGCAGACAGCAGGCTTTGGACCCTTTGTTTATGCACTTTGACTTACTGATCTCTTTATTTCACCATCATTTCTTTCTCCTTGGCTCTTTCTTGTTGTATCTGTATTTACTTGAAGAAACAAAGCACAAGTCATAATTTTTTTTCTATATTGTCTCTCACAGATCTCTACCTATGTAACTGGTAAGTTTGTCTTCCTGTTTTGCTTTGAATTAGATGCAAATTTAATGTATCTTTTTAGGTCTGCGTGCTTCTGGAGTAAAGATTGATGCTTTTTCTTGATTGTGGTTTTGGGTTGCTTTTGTTTTCATCAGTACATAAGTTAATTTGACTGTGTCATCATTTTTTTTGGTGTTCTTGAGTTTTTACTAATCTTTTTTTTTATAATTTTTTTTGAACTGGGTTGTTTTGTTCTTTTTTATTTTGATAGTATTAGCCCTTTTGATTTGATGTTGATCAGGTTGCTTTTTTTTTCTTCCGGATTTGTAAGTTGGACTTCATGAGCGTGTTGTTTTCTTGATTTACAGTTTTGGTGGGGTTGGTGTTGATGGATTGGAACTTCAGCGGTGATAGTAACTGGTATTGTGGTGATTTTGATGTAACAAGGGACTACATTTTCAGCTTCAAAGTCATTTAGATCAATTCTGTGGTGAACTTATAAAGGGGGCTCATGATTTGCTACCAATCACTTCATTTTTGACCTCCGTAGTGTAATTTGATAAAAGGGTTTTCCTAATTCTTGTTAACAACAAGCTTTTACCCTTTGTATGGAACTTTGGAACGATAATTGAATAATTTGGCGATCATCACAATGGGGGGGCTTTGCTCGAGGAGCTCGACTGTAGATAATGCTCCCAGTGGAGGCTTTCTGCAGTTGAATGGTCATTTTAGTCATGGGTCTGGTTTGGTTTTTCAGACTCGTGAATTGAAAATAGATAGCAATACAAATCCATCTCTAGTTGGGGAGAACAACGTGGCTAATAAGCAGCTAAGAGAACCCTTTTCATTTCCGGAGGTGGATGTGGTTCAATATGGGATGAATCCAGATGACATCGATGATGGGATTCCTCGCTTGTCAAGGGCTCTTTCCAATAAATCCAGATCAACCAAGTCCACGCCAGTAGCTGTTGCAAAGGTTAGCCTAATTTGTGTGTTGTTTACTTCTTGTCTAATTATTGTCAATTCCTTCTCTTCAGCTTGCTGTTTCCTATGTTATATTTTCAGCTGAAACTTTGATTGTAGAACGTAATTAAAGTCGCAATATAAAGTGTATACTTGACATGCGTTCCTGGAAGTTAAACTTGTTACCTATGACATTTGGAGAGCAGATTATACTGCTGAAATGAGGCCATTGCCATGTCTCTGAAGATTGGATTCATTAGAATAAAGATAAATGAAAGCTACAACCACATCACATAATATGTAAAACTAGTATTCATGAAATTCTGAAAATTGTCTGTCGATTCTCATAACTACTTCTGGTCTCAAATTTTGAACGCAATGGTCTGGCAGCAAATTGAACAAGCATTTCACTTTTATCCGTGACCATTAATCTCCTTTATCATGATTAGTTTAGAAATTTAAATCCCATTGGAGTTTTGGACATTGTTTTGATGTTTTTAGAAAGAGTATTAATTTGTGATTATTGGCTGTGAGAGACAAAGATTGAAGTCTAAAGCCTTTTTCTCTAGCATATATATTTTACACAGGTCTCATCTATCTGTATTATTTTGCATCTTCTGTTTTACCTTTGAAGAGTAAAATTTCTAGTTGATTTATGTATGGCTTCTTTATTAGCTGAGAGGCTTGAGTCAAGGGGATCTGCTGCCTCTTTTTTATTTTTCTTTTTGTTGATGAAAAAATCATGTAGAATGTTTCAGATATAGGGGGGAACCTGTCACAGGGTTAAGACTTAAGTCTGAAGTTATGCTGATTTCACATTTATTATTCGTGAACAATTGCACTGCTAAGTTGATATATGTGATGATGTTTCCTAGCTTTGGGGCATTTGTATGATATAGGGTTAATTTAAGGAAGAGTGCGTTCTTCCACTGGATGAGTTTTAAGTTTCATAATGAAGATATTATCTTCTACTTCGGATATCAAGTAAGATCATATTTTGCATCTTTATTTGAGAACCCGTGGTCCTCCCTTATCTTCTACTTTGGATATCAAGTAAGATCATATCTTGCATCTTTATCTGAGAACCTGTGTTCCTCCCTTGAGGAGGTCGCATGGGATTCCTTCATGCAAAGAAAAGGAAAGGCTGGGCAGTAATCAAAATTTCATTGCTCATTTGGGGGGGGGGTGTTAAAGGGTGGAAGGGCATTGCTATTTGATTAAGAGTACTCTCTGTTTACCAACTTTGTCTACGAAAAGGACTTGAGAGATTGTGGAGTGGATTTGCGCAGAATGGAATGTCATGGATGATCAATTGTAACTTGGGGAAAAGGGTACATCTCTTGACTCAAGCTGATTGGTAGGGTTTGAGAAGGTTGCACATTTTTGACGGAGCCTTACCAAAATTGTTGCGCAGGGAAAGCAATTGAAAGTCGTTGATAGCTATGCAGTGTTGAGCCAGGAGACAGGCCGGGTTGGGTCCCCTGCTTTGGAAATAATGTTGGGTTTCACTTCTGTAGAAGCATCAGGAGTGGGTAAAATAAGTTTGCTAAACATGCCATTTTTAAGGAAAAGGACAGTAGCTTCTATTTGACCTTGGTGCATCATGCTGGTGGAGCCTTTAAAGGCAGGATCGTTTTTTGGTGTATTACAATGGAGCACGTGGTAGAAACTATTATATTTTGTCAGGGATGGGTGAATACCAATGCTTTGCCTCAAATTAGTAGTTTTGGCTATTTGGATCCTTTGTCTATATCAATGTGTTCTGTTTAGGGCTAAAATTTTAACGATTTGTTGTAACCTATAATCCGTTTTCTTTACTGCGAAGAGAGTTCAATTTTTCTTGACATGTGAAATTTGAGTCGGCAAAGGAGCTTTTAATTGTCTCCATGTGTTGAGGGTGGATATAGTGTGTTAGAGATCTACTAGGAAGAAGCATCATAATGAGAAGTTTCCAAGGTATGAGGTGACTGAATAGAGCATTCTTATAGAATAGTGCATATTTCTCGAGAGAATTGTGACAAAGTGCAAGTGGAAGTGGAAGAAATTGATTCTTAGCTGGTTTCATTTGTGCAAGAGAGATGGAATAATGGACTATCCTTTGCCTCATTGATTCGAAGGCAATATTCCATGTATTGACTTGCATGTATTTTTGTTCTCTTATAGTGGCAAAACTTCCTAATATGCTGCCAGATTCGTGGAGCAGTTGGAGAGGAATTTTAAGCACTGAAGTAGTAGTATTCAGAGGATTATAATATCGCTTCTATCTGGAGCTTGAAGGAGGAGATGAATTGTTAGTGGCACACATACTTATTGGGATCATGTCTAGTTTATTATCGAGTCTCTTATCTCACTTCTCTAGTTCTAGTTATCCAATTCTGTCTGCTTAAACACTAATGTTCTTTTCTTTCCCCTTACATGCTTTTTTTTTTAAAAATGCAATTCTCACATAAAGTCTGTTTTCTTTGCTGTGTTCTTAAAGTCTATTCGATCAAGAATTAAAGAAAAAAAGGAGTGACATCTTCATCATCTGTAGTTTTATTAAATATTTCAAGTTTTCATCAATTCATTCTTAAGTTGGAGAGGACATGTTTTTTAATTGATTAGTTGACTGCCTCTATATCACATTATTGTGATTATTTGGACATTTAGGTTTTCTTGGATTGGAGAACTTTGTGTACACACAACTAAACTTGGACATGTTTAAATAACTCAAGTAGGAGGTGGAGGATACAGAATGGAAGAGAAGAAAGAAAAAGTGATTTGCTGATGTCATCTAAAAGACTTATTAGTGCTCTAGACTAGATTTTTTAGTTAGGCAAGTGCACATTTCATGTAGTTGCTTGCAATTTATTTTGCTCTATTTGGTTACCCATGCATTTGCTCGGTACATTTTTGGATTGTGGTGAAAATTATCAAAAGTGATTCTTCACATATATTTCTTGGTTTTGATTGAATAATCAAGACAAATGCTACATCATGAAATGCCTCTTAACTTCGATGTGGATCATTCCTGTTAATAATGAAGACATTATTTCTACCATATTATGATGTGTAATATTCTGTAAAGCACAACTGTGAATATTTTAAATTTTAATTGAAAATATTTGTTACCTTGACAGGTAACATCTATCTATACATAGTAAGTAACAATTATTAAATCTTTGCTTATTTGATTAATTGAATAACATAACAACCTTCCACATATTTTCACGCTAGTAAATAAAATGATAATTTAGTAAAAGTTTCCATATAGTTATGGTTTCAACATTTCACTCTTATATAAACATAGAGGAGATAAAAAAATGAATGTTAAAAAAACAAATAAAAATAAAGCATGTGTGTGGTTTGATACTCCTGAAAGGTGAAAAAAGAAGGTGAAAGTCAGGATGCATTGAAGCCATTTTGGAGTACAAAGAAATTATAATAATAAAAAAAAACCAAAAGAAAAGAAAAGAAATCATGGTCCTATTAACCAAATGGAGTATGCCAACTAAAATATTTAATTTTCACGAATGATATTATACATTCTTAACATTGAAAAATCATTCCTTAAAAAACAAAACTTTTGATGTGCATCTAATGTAAAGCCAATTTATTTTATTGCAAGAGTCTATTTGTGCCATTTGTAAGTAGAGTTGGTTGAATTTTCTTGTTCTAATAGATTACTTTTTTTGTCATTTATAATCAAATGCTTAATAATCCTCCATCTCCAAATACATTGCATCTTATAATATAATTATCAGATCCATGCATGGAATGATTATATACTTGGCAATGCACATGGAGTGAATTCTTGTGTCCACAATGCAATGCATTGATATAGGATCTTCTTTCATGCACACACATTGATAATAGATATAGATGTTGAAGTTGCTTTGAGGATGTGTGAATAAGGATTTTCCTCAATAAGAAAGCTGGTTATTTCGGTGTTGCAGGTCTCAGAAGTGAGCTCACTGTTGGGAAGAGCTGGTACTGTTGGGCTTGGAAAGGCATATGATGTATTGGACACACTCGGTAGTAGCATGACCAATTTAAATCTTACCAGTGGTGGTTTTACCTCTGGAGTGACAACAAAAGGGAATAAGATTTCAATTTTGGCTTTTGAAGTTGCAAACACAGTTGTTAAGGGCGCCAATCTAATGCAATCTCTTTCAAAAGAGAACATTAGACATTTAAAAGAGGTTGTGCTTCCCTCAGAGGGGGTGCAAAATTTAATATCAAGAGACATGGATGAACTCTTGAGGCTAGCAGCAACTGATAAGAGGTTAATATTGCATAAATTGTGATTTTAATTCGAAAACAATTTTTCATCCATTTTATTACAGTGATCTTATAGCAATGTCTAGGAAACATGTACAGAAAATATTAATCAATTCACTATACAATTGTGACAGAGAAGAACTGAAAGTTTTTTCCGGAGAAGTGGTGCGTTTTGGAAATCGTTGTAAAGATCCTCAGTGGCACAACTTGGACCGATATCTTGAAAAGTAATTTTGTTGTTGATTGTCCTTCAGAATATCTGAAGTAAGCTTCTCAAATTTTCTTACATCATTCCATGTGATTTTTAGGTTGGGTTCTGAATTGACACCTGAAATGCAATTGAAGGACGAAGCTGAGACAGTTATGCATCAATTGATGAATTTGGTTCAGTATACAGCAGTGAGTATTTAACAATACTGTAGTATATAACTACCCCCAAGTTGCATCATACATTGCATATCTAGGCGTGGTGATTTGAAAAGCATTTAACAATGTTCTTTTTTTCTTTGTTCTGTGGAAATTTTTATCTGCAAAAAAAAAAAAAAAAGTCTTGATAAATTCTAATTTGAAAGGGAGTGTGATTTTTCAGGTTTTTCAGCTCAATTGCGTTTTTCCCTTTCCTTTTGGCATTGACTTTAATGTGGGAGGAAGAGAAACACCAAGAAGGAAACTCCTACATTCCAGGATGTTGGACTTCAAATAAAATTTATGTACTTGTTTTATTTTCTTCTGCTATGATTCATAGACAAACAAATTCTTCACTCTTACCATGGCCATTGAGCAAAATGCTCATGACAAATGAAGAATGTCATAAACTTAATCTTAGAATTCTTCCCCTTGCTCACCTAATGACATACATTTCAGACCAAAATACAATCTCTTTTCAAATGCTATGACTAGAACATGACTAAGTTGATTGTATCAATGATCCAGATATGTTGTACTGATGACTGTACTGAAGTCATAAATGGGCATCTAGAGTCTGCTTTATGTGCTGCTAATGCTTTATTTGGTTTTATTCTATTTATTTTTTTCTCATTAATATGTTTCCTTTTTTTAATTTTGCATGAGCTGTGGTCCATCCATTTTTATTCAGCATTGTTGAAAATGTTATGCCACATAGTTTAATATCAGCCTGTTGTCACATCCATCCTGACAATTTCATGCTTAGTATTCTCTCAATGTTATCCTTTGGATTTCCTCAAAGAAGAAATATTTCCTTTGGGTTGTAGGAACTGTATCATGAAATGCATGCCTTGGACAGATTTGAACAAGATTACCGCCGTAAGCTTCAGGAAGATGACAAAACAAATGTTGCTCAAAGAGGTGAATTGCAGTTTAAGTTTCATTTTGCTTGTGTTTCTTGTTTGATTGGTCCATACTATTGATCTGGAAAATATTTTAGGGAAAGGAGTTCAAGTATTCTATGCTTGATCTTGCTCCTCTTTCCTCCCGGGCTGGTTAAGCCAAAAAACATGGGAACAGGAGAAGTATTTTACTCAGAAACTAATAAAACCCAAAACCATAGTAACATAGTTTGGTGTTCTATTTGAAATCTGCTAATCTTTATGCTGTGCAGTACTTCCTTGGTTGATGCTGAAATATATTTAAACTACATAGTATTGGTGTGACAAATTCCATTATCTTGAAAGATTATCCTTAAATTCATAGCAAGGGACTGGTTTGAATGTGTGGACCCTTTTTTTGAAAAATTATTCATGGTCCATTTTGGACTTGTTTGTGCACAGAATGACATTGATATATGGTAGACTGCATCTGTTTTATATGCATCATGTTGCAATCAAGTGATGTGATTCATGAGCAGTTAACAGTGCCCACCTAACTTTTATGTGATCTTTGCACTTTGACTTGATCTGGAGCCTCCAAACTCAAATTTTCATTTTTAATGGCTGGGGTTTAGTTTGCATGTAATCTCTAATTCCTTTCCATGGGCTGCCCCGAGCCTAGCCTTCAAAAACTTGAACTTATAATTTTCAATACCGCCAAATACTTACTGCTGAGAATCTGAGATCCTGTCCTAAATATGCTAGACTATCTGAGAGATGTTTGCTTCTATTCCATGTTTTCCTCATCTTGATCAATATTAACATCTGCAAGTAATTTTTTTTCTTTGTGTCTAATTCACTTGTAGGGGATAGTCTTTCAATTTTAAGGGCCGAGTTAAAGAGTCAAAGGAAGCATGTGAAAAGTTTGAAGAAGAAATCACTCTGGTCGAAGATTTTGGAAGAGGTATGAGGTAGTAAGGCATTTAGGTGCCTTGTTCTACAGGGTCATTGGACAGAAATATGCTCTTATTCTGGCGGTTCTTATATTTATGAACCGTCATTGATCATTGTGTTTTCTGATCCTACCACAATGATGCAGTGATGCACTCCTAATGTTGGATGGACTATGCATATTCCACATCTGTCAAGTGATAGCCACACAATAAATCCTTTTTTTTTTTATTGAAACTATTCATAGTGATATTGCAACATAAATCTAACATGTTTGTGTAGGTGATGGAGAAATTGGTAGATATTGTCCATTTCTTGCATTTGGAGATTCATGAAGCCTTTGGTAGTGCTGGTGAGCAATCCAAACAGAGTTTTAAATTTCTTGTTAATGAAAATGTTTAATGCATGACACACACGCACACACCCCCACTTCTCTATGTTTCCTTGCTTGGAACAATGAAATAGTATGAAATTTATCTCGCTATTTGCTGGGTTCGTTAACTGATGTTTTCACTTGCAGATGGCGATAGACCAGTAAAAAGTTCTTTGAACCATAAAAAGTTGGGGCCTGCTGGTCTTGCATTGCATTATGCAAATATTATCACCCAAATTGATACTCTTGTGAGTTTATGATTTCACCCAGATTTGATATCCTTTTATCTTTCCTATTAAGGATTTTGTTTCTGTATCTCAAACCACAACTTCTGAGATTTTCTGATCTAATACCTGAATGTGACCAGGTGTCCCGATCAAGCTCTGTGCCTCCAAATACAAGGGATGCTTTGTACCAGGGATTGCCACCAAATATAAAATCTGCTTTGCGCTCAAAATTACTGTCATTTCAAGTTAAGGAAGAGGTATCATTTGATCTTGTCATGGGGCTGACTTGTTCATTGATATGATATCTTTGTTTGTTTTCAATGGGCTGCTAGTTGAAGAATCCTCTTAAAAATACACTTCTAGTCATTTTATTGTCAATGCATTGTTTATAATTAGTTTTTCAAATGCTGTTCTTGCAGCTTACAGTTTCACAAATCAAAGCTGAAATGGAGAAAACTTTGCATTGGCTTGTTCCTATTGCTACTAACACAAACAAGTAAGATTCCAGCCCCCAGTCTAGATTTCTTTACCTCGGCTAGTCTGTACCCCATGATACCTCATCTTATCATCTGCTCAATTTCATTCAAGTTCACAAATCATGTTAACCACAAGCACTAATAGCAATAACAATCTAACAAATTATTACTTTAGGTGAAGTTAGATAGTTTTTTGTACATGGGACTGGACAAGACATTGCAGGATAACTTTACTTGTATTGGAGTTTGATGTGCACATGGGACAGGATGAAAAGCAGCTTTTGTCTTGTACCATACCCAAACTTCTGTCCCACCTCCTCCCGTGTTGTACCTTTTCTTATCCATTCTCATCCCATCCGCTCATCAAAGCACCCTAACTGTATGGTCCTTGTGAACAGTTTTAAAGCAGGAGCTAAAAGTTATTTAGAGATTTTAATAGTCACAATGTTTCTTCTCTTGTTGGCTTGTTTGCAATTATTTATCCTTGTGTTAACATTTTTTGCATGCACTTAACCAGAGCTCATCATGGATTTGGCTGGGTTGGAGAATGGGCGAATACAGGGTGAGTTCCAAATCTGTTT
>Ga0325405_1006169_pt1 | contig 12104 bp, 5 predicted proteins | sample PopdelMetagenome_21_FD_205663 | JGI IMG/M metagenome (GOLD analysis project Ga0325405, IMG submission 205663) | Populus deltoides microbial communities from Bellville, Georgia, United States - Xylem-Control-R2 | ecosystem: Host-associated > Plants > Phyllosphere > Stem > Wood/Secondary xylem...
ATAGCATGTTTTAAAAGTAACTCATGAAGGTACTAATCAAGTGAGAGAATCCAATCGCTACTAGATAAATAATAATGTTTTGAGGTTTCAATTAGGTTTACTTTTTGAGACTATAAGTTGTACAAAAAGGCTTTTTTGTCTTATAAGACATCTGTTTTGATCAAAACTTGAAATATAAGATTTTCATATGAACCAATCGACTGATTCATAAATCTAGGACAATCGGCCAACCAGTTAAAATTACGAGGACATAAACCTTTGCTATTGCCTAAATTTTAAACTTTTGACCCCCTTATTTCTTTGTGTTTTGGACAAAATTTTTACATCAAAATAATCATTTTTAAAATTATAAGAAGGATCAAAAGAGAAATTTAGGAAATTTCAAGATTTAGGTTCAGTCGTTCAACTGATTTAACTAATTAAGGCAACCAACTAACTGGTTGCTCGGTAGTATAAATATTGTCTTATTGAGCAAAAGAAAATTTTCCTAAATTAATTTTTAAAACTTTAACCTAAAACCCTCTCACAAAAACTCTCAAAATTCATCAAAATCCAACCTTTCCAAGTGAATTTCTTGAAGTTTAAACATCAATGGCACTAAAGAAACAAATAAGAACAAGTGAATCAAAGAGCAAAAGGGAAAATGATCCTCAATCTCCTCCAAGTGACAATATAGAAAAGTATATGATCACTTTCTTAAATAGATCTATTGCTATTAAAAGAGGTATAGGTGATGATTTAAATGTTTTTGAGGTAGATAATTTATTTGAGAAAATAGGTTGGAGTAGCATATACAATATAAAAAAGGCTACATATCCCTCTTTTATTAGAATGTTCTTTGCTAATATAAGAATAACCAATGAACCTAGGATTATGAGTAGCCTTCAAAACAAGCTCATTAAGTTTAATTGTGAAATGATGGCTAACATAATAGGTATTTCAAATGATGGGCCTTATATATGATGAGACAGTTATTATGCATATCGAGAGAGAAAATTTTGAATCGGGTGCAAATATTAAGAATCAAGACTTGATGTTAAGACCTAGATTGTTTCATATGGTCATAGTACATAATATTTTGCCTAAGAATAGGCACTTTGATGAAGTGACTTTTATGGACTTATGCTTTATTGATTGTATAATTAGAAGAATGCCAATTAATTTTCATACATTATAATGAAAATTTTGATAATGCCAAATGATTAAAAACAAAAGTCATTGTCTTATGGTCAATGCTTAACAACTATCTTTAAGCATTTCGATGTTGAATTCACGGATACGAATCGAACACCATATTCCAAACATTAGGAGATAGATAATAGGACCCTAACAAAAATGATTTTTTTTCTTAAATGAGGACGGTGTATGGTTCCTAAAGACCAATTTGGTGAGGAAAAGCATGATGAAGAAGATGAATAACAAGTTGGTGATGATGAATTTGCTAATGTGTTTAAGACACCATTTCTAACTTCATTTCCTGGAGATATTGTTACTAGCTCATGAAAATCTAGGATGGATGATCGCCTAGCCTATATTAAGACTGATGTAAGTTATTTTCAAGAATCGCAAGCGCACATCCTCTCTAATCAAGAGCATATAGCTAGTGACATGCAAGATATTAAAGATATGATGGCTAGCTTGCTCTCTTGCTATCCACTGCCCTAGATGATTGTACCATGAACTTATCATGTTTTTCATGCTTTTCATTTTACTTTCTTTCCTTTTTTGTAATGAATAGTGTATTTTGAACATTATGTTATGTTTCTCTAATCTTTTTCACTTTTCGTGTTTACTTTTTGTTGATAACAAAGATGGAGAGAAAATAAAAAAATAAACATTGATATATATATATATATATATATTAAGAAGGAGATATATATTTATAGATTACATATTCTTTTTTAAATCTTCTAGAGACTATATTGCAAAATATAGAGGGAGATACATATCTTTATATCTATAAAGTATAAATTAATTGTCATCCTCAAAAAGAAAAAGATTGTTGACCTATGGGTCACATATTAATATTTATAATATCTTGTATTTTGATGATAACAATTAAATGAAAAATGATTTAATGATATGCTTGAATGAGATTAAGTTTAAACAGGTTTTATATAAAGATCACATCATCAAACATATGGAATTGAATGAAGAAATCCATCAACAAATCCAAGATGCAAAGTAAGGGAAGACTTAGTTATTAAGGATTTATTTTTTAGCTTATTTTTAAATCTTTATAACTTACTCGATAGCAAACTAAAATGAACTCACATACACTTTACATTGCATGCATAAATAAGATTGATATATATTTAATCGGTTCAAGTTTCACTAGGTTTGAAACTCTTAAAATTAGTTTTTGAGCTAAACCAGTCAACCATTGTTCATCTGTGATGAACAATTGGGAATTTTATAAGATCTGGTCAACTGGTCAACCACTTTAGATGTTAGAGGCATTACTAATTTCTTTTGAATATATATATATATATATTCACCATTTGAAATCATTTATAGCTTTAATCCACTAACTTCATTATATTTGTTTCTTTACATGCTAATAAAAGGGTTAGTCTTGATAGAGATAGAAAAGCACGGATGTTGAAAATACTTCATGAGAGTGTACAACGATATATAAAGAAGAAGAATGATCAATTTGCTTCCAAGGCAAATAAAGAGTGTAAACGAGTTGTTTTTCAAATAGGTGATTGGTTTTAGGTACGTTACAAAAGGAGAGGTTTTTGGCCTATAAAAAATCAAAATTGCAGCCTCAATAAGATAATTCATTCTAAATCCTTGAAAGAATCAATGACAACACCTACGAAGTGAATTTACCAGATGAGTATGATGTTAGTGCTACTTTAAATATTTATGATCTCTCTTTGTTTGATAAAGGTGACAATTTAAGGTCGAATTCTTTTTAGAAAAAAAGGGGATGATATGGATCATCTCACCACGACAAAGGATCCACTAGAGGTGCCAATTAGGTTAATCACAATGTCAAAGACCAAAAAGTTAAATGAGACATTAAATGGGCTTGTTTAGAGCATTTAGGCCAAGGCTGACTTCAAAAAGGCTTAAACACATATAGGGCAGCCTATAATCAACTTAATCTATATATGCAAGAATGGCTCAACTCAACCCTAACTTTGGCTTAAGGCTGGCAGCATAATTGGGCAGCCTTATTTGAACAACTTTCTATTCTCTACAAGGAAAGATAGGTGGCAGCTATTAATCTTAACATTACAATGATGTTTTTACAAAATCTTTTAGAAGTTTCCATCTTCTACAAAGAAACCAAAGGGCAACAACTATTACAAATATTTCCATACTTATTTAGGAGTTAAATTCGGCAGCAACAATCCTTATTATTCAAGGATATTTAAGTCGGTTTTGGGCTAATTTTTTCTAATGCACAATTTTACGTTGAGCATAGTTTTAGATTTGACTATTGGATCAGGCTAGAATTTTACCAGAAGATTCTAGGGGCCTAGTTTTATATACTTTTAAAATTTCATAACAATTAGACATTGGAAAAGCCTTGTGATAAGGTCCATAAGATACTATGTGGGATTTGTATTAATTTTCTAGTTGATTTAGGATTATTTTTTTCTATTTTATTTAGAACTCTTTTATTATTTTTTCAACATTGTTTAGGATATTTTTTACCTATTATAAATAGTATTATTAAGCTTGTATTTAGGTTTTTTTTATTGACTTTGATTTCATAATAATATTTGTGTATGAGAGGAAAACTCATACTTTTTTGTTCTGGCAGGAATTGAAATTGACTTTTTGAAAAACAATTGTCTTCTCAACATCTTTCTTTTATTTTTCATTTGTGATTCACTAATCGTGGGGTGGGGATTTGAATTTCAATTATGTTGATGTCTTGGTTTAAGGTAATTATTGTGTCACGTTTTCTATCTCAAATATGATTTTTAGTTTTCGGTAATTATGTTCAAGCTTGCTTGTAGATTTCTGGATTTTTATGTTCATATCACAATTTAGAGCATAGTCCTCTAACCTAATCTCATGGCATCTATCATCTAATGATATCAAATGTCTTCTCTATTTCATGAGATAAATGATAGTATCAAAATTCCAAGTGATGAGATGATGATGATGAAGAAATTGGAACGGCAAATATGTCCCGAACTTTTTTAGAGCTCAAGAAGTTGTTCCAGCTTTTTATTGTGGCTGCTGGTCAGAAGAAAATGTCAATGTATGAGAATTAAGGGGGGGAACAAAGAAACAAAACAGAAACAGAAAATGGGCAAGGCAGAAGAGCTCAGTCACATAGTTTTATTCCCTTGCTCATCATATGTAATAGAATCATGATGTAAGAAGAGTATCAATGACAAGAATATCATGAATGAGATGTGACTTGAATCAAACAGAGAAGAAAGACAACACCTGAAACATTTTGCATTGCTATTTCTTGTGTGCATTGCCTCTGTTCTTCTGCAGCAAACCCTCCACCAATGGCTCCAAAAGCAACTCCACCTGCCTAAATTTAATAGTTAATACAGGGTCTGAATCCTTCCTCTTTCTATTTTTACGAACGAGAGAATATGTTAAACCTGTAATTCTATGATGATAACTTCATTACCTCACATAGTTTCTTTCAAGAGCGTATGACACAAATCAATTAAAAAGAGTGAGCTGGAGAAATGGATGACTGGATGATCTTCTTGTAACCTCACATCATTTGAGCAGAAAATCAAGTGGTGAAATGCTTTACAAGTTCGTATACAGCTATAGAATAAAATTGAACAGTATCCACCTGAAACTATCCCAAAAGCTCATCGTAACAAGCATATTGATATGAACAAAGCATCATATTTCCTTTGAGATAAAGAACTTCACCTGCCAAACACTTTTTTAGACAAATTGACAAATCACCAATAGGCGACAACAAGGAGTTTCAGACGATGCACCAACTTTACTAGCGGCATCACCTTCTGAAAGGCATTGAATGGAGTTCCTTTCTACAGCAGCAAGTCCATTATCATGCAATCTAAGCATTTTATGGAGTCTTTCAATAGAGGATATTGTTTTCGATGAAATATCCTCCAGGCTGCAGAAAGAGAACTTGTCACATTGACCAGTCAGCTAAATAAAAACACAAAAACTTTTTGTTAGACTGTCAGTTTTTCCATTTATACCGAGTCACAAAGGACACCACTACTGTTTCCACACTTCGAACAATCAAAGCAACAAACACATTACAAGTGCACTTCTGCTATTTCCACACTTCTAACAAACACATTGTATGCACGTCACTTGATTTTAACTTCCCCACCCAAATGCCAAAACTCCACACTGAAATATCCCTACTCCATGTTTTCTCCCTCCTCTCTCGCTTCTTTGCTGCCATCTTTTTCCTTCGACAAATGGGCAACTTCTGTTTTCAAAGCTTTTCCTTCACGGAACATTGACATTTGTTGGGGGTGGAAAAAAATAACAGTACAGACTTCAAGTTCGCTCAGGTCCCTGAACCTAGCTATTTGTTGCATAACATGTGTTTAATGTAGAAATTGGAAAAATACGATCTGCAAGAAATTGAAATTAGAAATTTTATCTAATCACTACGACATTTAACTATTACCTTTTTAATTAGTATCCTTGGGAGACGATCTATGATATACTTTGAATATCAAGAGCTACATCCTTGAAATCCTTCTTCAGACCTTCAGAGTATCTGAGCATTAAGAAAAAGCTTTACCAGAGCATTTACTCTTTATAGCGATGACTAATTCATTCGATCATGATAATACAAATTCCATATCTCACAAATTACTAACCACTAACACTAATTTCTTAACATTATGCAGATGCGTGCCTTGAGATTACTCTCTCTTTTTTATAATCAAAACAGCCATATCTGATTACCTATTATTGACTAAATTCAAACTGTACATCATCAAAATTTCAAATAGCGTACACATGATTTTCTTTTCTCCAAATACAACTACAATAAAGTAATCTCTGGCTGCTTTTCGGTGCAGCATGCAAAGGGGGACGGATCTGGTAGTTATGATTGAGGAGTCCTTCGAGCATGGAGGCTCAAAGACAAGGAGTCAATGGGTTATGGAATGGGAAGGGTTTGCCACAACATTGCTGGTCTTTACAGGGAAACTTGTCTGGAAATGACACATCAGAATCCTATCCTTCAATCATCATCATCATTGTCATCTTGATTGTTTTGATGATTATGCTTTTGGGCATTATACATCTCAGCAACCTGAAATGTGCAGAGCAGTGCATGAATTGAAGTTCTAGCCAACAAAACCATTTTTTTTCTTTTCCCATAAAACAATCAGCAACTATAAGACTGTTCATTACCTGCTCTGATGATGAGGCTTGCTCTGGAGACTTGTCTTCTCGAACTCGAACAAGACGGGGAAATCTTAGTGAAATACCCTTGAACAAGAAAGACAAGAAATAAGATTAAGAAGCAGAAAACATTTTTGTGGTTTGGTTCGACAACAAGGAACTGCTAAAGGAAAGAGGATAAAAAAGCTTGGATCCAAACCATCAAAAGGACTCACAAATTAGTGAGCACAACCCATACAAGTACAACAATCTTAACCTTTCCTCCTGACAAGGTAATCATCAAGTGCCTGAACCCCGTTTTGCAAAACAGGAAATTTAAAAAATGGTGCACACAACATGGCAATCACATTAATAGGAGGTATCTGAATACACATGCATGGAAATACATGTCTAAATGTTCAGGCCATTAATGGGGAAAGTTTTTGGTTAATTCATTATGCGCCTCATATATGTCTGAAGTAGGCAGCCCTGCCAACATAGAGCCAATTTTGTTTAAATAAAGCATTATAGAAAGAAGATGAATTCAACCTTGTTAGGATCAACTTCACCAATTGCAGCACGATGAACAGGGCTAATAGTCAAGTCTGCTGCTTTCACCTCCCACACCTTTTTTTTCCAGAAACAAAATCAGCAAGGAAACAGAGCTTCTACTCAGCATAGTATAAAACCAACATTAACATTTTTCATGAGAAAAGGTAGATCAAAATACCTCCTTGGGTTCAAACCACACATCTGGTTTAATAGTATCTCCAAATCTATAGTATGACTGGAACCAACTATAAAGTTAGAACTGGCATAGTAAAAACACAGGACTCCGCTGGTCACATCAAAAAGCATAAGAACTGTACCTTTGGTTTGGGAATCACTTGTGAACGGAGACTCGCAGAACGTTCCTCAAGCACTTGTTCAGAAAATCCAGTGCCTGCCCATCACAGCAAGAAAAAGAAAAGAATGGCACCGTTGTTAAAAAAAAGAAAACCTTAATTGACATGAAACAAATCCAGAAAATTATTTTTGAGTTACCTATTTTACATATGCTCTGGAATTCTTCGTTGTTGCTATTATAACAAGCAAGGAGAAAAGCACCATAGACACCTAAAAACCAAACAATAGCATCATGAACCAAAAAGGCCGCGACCTGAAACTAGAACACCTCCCACTAAACACCCCCAACCCCACCAGAAAAAATATAAAATCAAAGCAATCTGCTATCAAGGCTTTATCTGGCCTGCATATGCATTGAAACAGAAGTATATGCTTCAACAAAAACTGTATTTACCTGTACGTTTTCCACGACCATGGAAAGCACCAATAGGCACTAGATCTAGTGAGTCTCCAATACTGCAGAGCACAGCACATTCAAAAAATTTAGCCGAAACAAAAACTGTGCAATAAGGATGAAAACACCCTAATTCATTCATCCTACCTTTCCATATAATCTTTCTTCAATTTCAGCCAGTTATGTGATCGCCTTGAAGGTTCATATGTAGCATCCTTATTCATTGTTTTGATGATTAAACCCTCACAACTGCAAACTAAGACGAGTCAATAACCCCAAAAATAAATAATAGCTTAGCATGTCATTGTAATGTACATGAAAAAGGAAGAACTTTCAAAAAACTTCTGTGACATTCAACTTTTACTTTACAACATCCAAAAGACATTAATTTGAAAATAAATCAAGTTCCAAGTTTCCAGGCATCAGCATTGTTATATTCTACACGGCCTCACTTCATTCAAAAAAAAAAATGATATATAATATGTGAGGCCAGCATTCAAATAATACAAGCAAGTCCAGCGTTCAGAAACATTCCTGTGCCCAAGTTTTGCAGCCTTTAGTAATAAGCTTCAAGATTTCTTGGAATACTAAAATGAGTTCAGGTATAAAAATGTATGGATAAACAATTAGAGATATTTCATCAAGAAAGCTTTAAATTTGAAGGTTTAAATGAAAATCAGAAATCAAACCACGTTTTTCCATTTCCATAAAATGAATTTTTTTTTTTCCAATAACATTAAAAAAGATTAAAAAGCTACACAAACTCAGTAATCTCTGTCAAGAGCAAAGAATCACTTTCAAAGTAACCTTGCAGTTAATGAGATGTGTCAGAACTTCCACCTCAAAAACTTACGATAAAAGATAGAGAAGCCCTTGCAGCAATACCAAATTTTCATATTTGATAACCACAGCTAAAAACACATACATGTATAAATCAGGTTCATGTTCAGTTGTCAACTGAAAATGGTAAAAAAAACGAGATAATGACCTGGCATCAACAGCAGTGTCGAGGAATTTTTGTATCTCTTCAAGATCATTTGATGTTATTGCAGTTGCAAACTGAAAAAATCCAGGTTCTTCCTCGAATGAACTGTAAAGATGCTATACAGGTCCAAAGTCATGGGACAATCAGTATCAATACATCAGGAGTTTCTGACTTGAGCAGATGAATACATCCAAGCCAAATGAAAAAAATATGTGGAAGTTTGTTGGCAGCACATTCTTTACTTCATAGAATGTTTATGGACAAAGGGATGATGACTATCTATACATAGAGAAACCCTATAATAGAATGTCATGCATGCTTTAATAAATTCTCTCAAAACTAATCATCAATATGAAAAATTATATAGGAAAATGATTACAAGGGCAGCTAATTTACAGGTTAATTATATAACCCAAGATCCCAGACTTTTAAGAAATGAAAAGGAGCCTTGAAGCATGCTTCATATTGCTTATCAATTCCTATATTAAAACAGATATTTATGCAGCATATCAGCACTAATTTATCTCACATAGAAAGACACTATTGCACTGTCTGTGTGTATGATAGGCCAAGAATTCAAGTCTAAAAAAAAATCGAGTAAAATGAATGAAGTATAGTAGAACAAAGGAATTTTTTATCAAAATTAGAAATGGAGCAAAGAAAATCGACACCTCATTCCTTACAACCTCCTAAATTATTTGTTAATTGATTCCAGATTAATTTTAATGGAGTGGGCTTTTAAGCATAAAAATTGACCCAATCCATCTATGTTGCATGCAAAATCAAATAGCATTAAAAGAGGATGGCTCTTTCCTTAGAGCTAATTAGTATTCTTAGAATAGCCCTAGCAGAAATAAAACAACAATATTTATGACAAATTACGAAAACTATTTTATTGTGAAATGGGCCAGCCCTACAGGCTTTTGAAAGGCTCTTTGTCCATTGATTGCAGTTAGAATATGCACAATACCTTCACATTGTCACCCTGATGACATTAGTAAGGGTTACCACTACAACTAAAAATCATTATTTGAGAGAAACAGAGAGGAGGGGGGGCTCCAAGTATTGCACCACCAAAAGCAATACGGAAAATATTTAGAGTTAATACTGGCAATTTAAAAGGATTGACAATTTGACAATATATACTGAACTTAAATGTCAACAAGTATGAAAAAAATACACACTAAATGGACTTTGCAATCCTACTTTACCACGTATTTCAGTTACATTTCAACACAGAATATTTGTTTTAGTTTTATGTGAAAGCAATACTATTTAAAGTTCTCACTTCAGAAACCCTAGCCTCTGACAAATTTTATTACCAAATAGTAGAAAGACTGCAACAAATACATGAACCAAATGACCAGTAATGAAAACCTTGTACCTCTCTACGAACTTTCAGTTCTTTCTGAATAAGTGGTTGGTCATTAAGATACAACATGTCGAAGGCATATATGCAAACATTAACCTTGATATCACTCATCACCACATTTTTTCGGGCCCGGGTGCTGAGGATCTGCACAAATACATACACATTAAAGCTTTATCCATCTTAACTCAAAAGAGCATGAATCCCAATACTTGGTGGCCATCTAGATTTATTTTATGCAACATTCAGAGAAAAAAGTACAACCAAACAAACAAGTCAACCAGCTTAGGGATTTGACTTTTCACTTAAAGTAGGAATTGGCATAGTGACCTACTCTGCCCTTCTTTAAAATTAGTCCTGTCACTATTCTTATTGCCCAACAGCTATTTTTGACATGAATAAATGTATATTGTATTTTACAAATCCAGTTATATTATTGAAGCAAAAAGGAGATTCATTTTCATTGTTTATTCCTCATGCTATACAGGATTTACAATATCAGAACATTCAAAGAATTCAAATAACAATATTTAAGCAATTATCAAGTTTGAATTCACAAAGTCCGTCTTCCACGAAAATATGAACAAAAAATATATATTGTATTACTTGGAAGTGGTAGTGTTTTATACAAATAACAAGATACTTCAATTGATCATAAATTACCTGAAAGGGGAGAATTTTCTTTTTTTCTCTATCATACGCAACTAGTTCACAATCCAGAATAAATGAGCTTGCTGAGGGCCTCTTTAATCTGCACAAAGAAAGTAAGCATTAGCAACTACCAATTACAAACAATTAATTAGAAAACCACTAACTATGGTCATCAGAGAGTATAGTGCCAGACAAAGAGAATAAATCTCTTGATGAAATTTAGTTCATAATAAACCAGATGTAAGCATGAAGAATCTTGTGTGTGTGTGTGTGTAAAGATACAATATAATTATCCAGGTAAGATTGCATTTAGAATTCTGAATTAACGCAAGTCAAACCCTGAACAACAATTTGAAGAACATATGATTTATTCAAGATTGTATGCAAGGAGATAGAAGACTACCTTATAGAGGACATGAAAAAAGGAATAGGCGTTGCAACACACTTACTAGATGTTGCTAAAAAATGAGGAAAGTAAGAAAAATACTAAAGGCTTCAAAATTGCAGAGCACAATCTGTAGCCATTGCAGTAAATGAGATAGAAGAAGCTGATTTGAGCATCCATATAGTAGCCACCACTTCTCTTAACTTGAGTACAAAGCAGCAAAACTCACTCATTTAAATTTATAGAATCTTTCCAAAGTCAAAAGTCCTTGGAGTTTCAAACAAATGACCACCTATATCATAGAAGAAAGGGAATCCCTGATAAGAAATGAAACTCACCGGGAAATTACAGCAACAACATCAGGAAATTTTCCAGTATTTCGCTCAGAATTTCGACTATATATCTCAACCGAACCATTCTCCAAGTAATGTATCTGCATCAAGCAAATGAAATTATATCATAAAACACGGATGCTTAAAGCAACAAAAGAAAAGCAGTGTGACTAATTAGTATCACCTGGGCACGTTCTCCATCATACTTGTATTCACAGGAGAATTCCATATCCTGAAATTTAGTTACTATCTCAGAAACCCCTTTGGTTGGTTTTGCCAGCATAGGTCCAACTGGAACACCAGGTGTGAAGCTGCATGTCTTGGGAAGATTCCATACGCCATCACTAAGAAGAGCAGGGACTATTTTATCATAGACAGGAAGCACAGAGTAAACTTGTTTAACAATCTTTGCAGCCTGTTACATACACAGTTATATAGCACCAAAGTCAAGGAAAAATAAAGTAAAATAAAATAAAAGATATAGAAAAACTGTCAAGTTTCAACCATTGGTTACATATCCTAAAATGGATTCCAGCAATTACTCCAGATACCTCTTAAAAGTCATAACTACTCAACACAAACAATGACTGGAAACTTTTACATCTTATACACAAGATCCCAGTAGAAACAAACTGAGAACAGAATACAAATAAATTTATTAAGAAAGATCGAAACAAATTTACAAAAGAGAAGAATAAGGCATCCTCATGAAAAGACAACATCTTAAAAAACAAGTGCTCACAAATCGCTGAATATCAGCAAGA
>Ga0325405_1006172_pt1 | contig 12102 bp, 7 predicted proteins | sample PopdelMetagenome_21_FD_205663 | JGI IMG/M metagenome (GOLD analysis project Ga0325405, IMG submission 205663) | Populus deltoides microbial communities from Bellville, Georgia, United States - Xylem-Control-R2 | ecosystem: Host-associated > Plants > Phyllosphere > Stem > Wood/Secondary xylem...
ATTTACTTCCTTTTTAGCTTCTATTCATTGTCTCTTTGAGCCCTCTTCCTATAAAGAGGCAATTCTTGATCCGCTTTGGCAACAAGCTATGGATGAGGAACTTTCTGCTTTGCATAAGACAGATACTTGGGATCTAGTTCCTCTACCTCCTGGTAAGAGTATTATTGGTTGTCGTTGGGTGTATAAGATCAAGACTAATTCTAATGGGTCTATTGAGCGATACAAAGCTAGGTTGGTTGCAAAAGGATACTCTCAACAGTATAGTATGGACTATGAGGAGACATTTGCCCCGGTTGCAAAAAAGACTACTATTCGTACTCTTATTGTCGTAGCTTCAATTCGTCAGTGGCATATTTCTCAGCTTGATGTTAAAAATGCATTCTTGAATGGAGATCTTTAAGAAGAAGTTTATATGGCACCCCCTCCTGGTATTTCACATGACTCTGGATATGTTTGTAAGCTTAAGAAAACATTATATGGTCTCAAACAAGCACCTCATCATAGCTATGGGCCTTTGAAGCGGTCCACTCCGTACATCATAGCTATGTTTGCAGCTGCAAATGTTACTGTTGCTACGAGTGCCGCTACAAGTACACGAGTCTCAATTCCCCTCTCAGAAATAGAGAAGTACTCTTTTTTCATCATAGCTATGGGCCTTTGAAGCGGTCCACTCTGTACATCTTTCAATGATTCCAAAAACTCTTTCTGCAACAAGTTTCGGCTATGAAATTAAACGAATATTTCTTTTCCTTTATCATCTGTAGACTATCAACCTTTGTTTGCTATCATAACTAGCGAGTTTGAAATCAAGTAATTTAGTTTCTTTTAGCTAGCAACAATATATATTGCTTTTGTTGCTACGAGGGCTGTTTGTTTTTTAGTTTTATATTGTTTTTAGGTGCAATTTAAAAGTGTGTTGCTTGAAAAAATATCAAATTAATTATTTTAGTATTTTTTAATAATATTGATGGGTTAATATTAAAAATAAAAAAAAATTATTTTGATATTTTTTTAATAAAAAATATTTTTAAAAAATCATTTTATATCACAATACAAAACACTTAAAACAAACCAACATCAGTTTAGAGGACAAAGCAAATAATGCATCCTTTGATATTTATGAAAATAATCTTTCATCATTCCTCTGACAATTTAAATTTAATTTTGTTTTGGTAAGTCAGCGAGCTTTTTCAAATTCAAAGACTCTTTAGCGTGTACGAGTGCGACTCGTTAAAAAATCAAATCGAGGGAATTACCTTGTTTTCAGGAAAATGTCCTTTCAAGATGTCATCAACGCTGAGGTTTTGCTTGTTAACGCCACACATGTTCCTGTACACATGTCTACAATCACTACTCAATCTCTTCTGGTGAAAATTGCCGAAAGCAGCAGATAGATGCAATGGTGTGTTTCCATCGTTATCCTTCTCGTATATAAGTTTGTCAAATTTAGGAATCCATCGAGACACGGAGAGAAATCCAATTCCTTTTATAGTTATGGCAGCATAGTGAAGGGCATTCCAACCTCTGCTATCCACTAGTTCACAACAATCTGGACAAGTGATCATAATCGCTCCCACTGGTGCCCCATTGCCTCGAGCGACGGCCAAGTGAAGGGCTGTTATCTTCTCTGAATCAACAATGTAGGCTGCGGACACATCATGTTCTAGTAATACTTTTACTGTTAGAACACCAGTAAATGCAAAAGGGAAAAAGGCAGCGTAGTGAAGTGGGGACCACCCATCATCGTCGGTTCTTCCCGTCAAACTCGCGTTTTTTTTTAATATCTTTCTTGCTGTCTCTGCAATAAACCATAAAAAATATATATATGGTACATGTTAGGTAATATATGAATAACATTATGGTTAATGCGTAATCTACGCTACTAATTTAGTGATAAGTTAATATTTAAGTTGGCATTTTTCTCTCTTTAATTGTATTATAAATGCCCTTTCTTGCTTTCTACGTTCTTTGGTTCTTATAGTCGCTATTCAATATTGTTTATGCATCAATTTTTTTATTGTTTCTTATTATTTGGTCATATTTAAAATAATAATATGGAAATGTCAACAACTCCAACTTCATTTGAACTAGATGACCAAAGTTTTTAAGAAAAAAACTATAAACAACAAGAATAAAGTTCAAGAATATGTTACATCACGATTTTTTTGTGTTGAATAAAAATTTAGAAACACTTTAAATTTGGTATTAGATTATAAAGACAAAGTACAATAAAATGGCAAACAGATAAGAAATAATTTAAGATAAGAACACACTTCTCACCATGCATGGCTGCCGCGTGTAGTGCGGTTCTGCCATGAGAACCACAATATTCCACTGACTCGCAATTACTCAAGATTTCGTCGATCACTTTTTTTCTATTTTCTTCATGTCTTTTAAACCTCCAATTAAACCTTACATTGGCAGCGATATAATCATAATTAGATATAAGTGATTTTTATTAACATTTCTAAGTCCAATAAATACTGATGTACGTAGCAAGATTTTTTTGATGTACACGAGTGGTCAAGATTCAATATTCTCTTTTATAAGAGATAAAAAAAAATGCTAACATTATCAAAATTCTTTTCCTTTTCATCTTTTTTTTTCCTTCAAAACTCTCTTGCCTTTCTGGGAAGTTTGCTTTATAAAAGAGAATTAAAAACCATTAAATTTTGCTATTTTTTATTGGTCTTAAATTTTGCTATTTTTTATTGAATTAATATGTCTCGAGTTCAAGAACATAAATAGCATAAAAAAATAAGCAGGTAAAATACTATGGACCAAGGAGAGACCCACATGGATAAAACTATCCGTAACTCCTTGTTCTATTCTCATCTCTTTCTGAAAAACATGACCCAAAAAAAAAAGAACATGAACTAAATGATATGTAATTTTGTTACTATTATTTTCATCATATTCTAAATCTTATCTATTTATTTTAAATTTACAAAGTTTTTGAGAATTTTTTGGAAAGCAAAAGAGAAAGGAAAGAATATATATATATATATATATACATAGCACGTCACCTAATCAGAAATTGGAATAAATTTTAGTTCAATTCCGTTTATTTGTAGTTGCCCAATTTGTAGTGCGTTCAACATCAAGATAATAAAAACACTGCTATCGGTCTAGATCTTAATCATCTACTCAAAAAATTAAAAAAAAAAATCAATCATCTAGTAGGTAATCTAGTAGTAAGAGTTTGAGACTAAAATGTTTGCTTCCCTGTGGTCTCAAATTCGAGCTATATGGTTGCTAATATGATGGCCACTAAAAACATACATGATCGTTAACTTCAGGGCTCGTGGGATTAAACAAGGTGCGCGCAAACTAACCCGGACACCCACATTAATAATAATAATAATAATAAAATCATCCTTTCTTAATCCTGAATGATATAATTTATATAGTCAAGTTTGACTTAAATAATCATTAATTTTAAAATGTAGTGGGTTTCGCCTTTAGTATTGGCTTGCAATAGCAGTTGTGGACACATATCAATAATTTGGCCAACAAAATCAGTGGATTTCGATCCTCTACGTTGGATTTCTAAGTAAACATGAAGAATTGTGTTTTTTTTTGGAGTCAATAGCTCAATGAGAGAAGTTGGAAGACGATCCTTAAATGGGTTGATGTTGCCTGCTTCTGCAGCTTTGTACAATTTTGGTTCCATGTAAGTGATGCTATTCAATTTTTTATCAGAGGAATTCATCTTGTATGACTGTTGTTTGTTGAAAATGGTTGTTGATAGAAGTAACTATTTTGGCTAGTTCCATTTACTAGCTAGGCTTGTAAGCCTATTTATACTAATTCATCAATATGAAAAAAATAGTAATAATAAAGCAGAGGAAGCTGCCTGAGTTCTGTGAGAGAATAGAATAAAAATGATTCTAGAAGTTTCACCTAATAATTTAAATTTTTATATATTCAAAAAATATAAAACAAAGTATAAAAATAAATTTAAATTTTTAAGTTGAAATGGTTATTTAATATTTTCAAATAATAGATGATTTCTTAAGAAGTTAAATTACATGCTTAGGAAATAATAGACGAGTACAGATGGAAAAAAAAAAAAAATGGAGAGGAAACCATTGGGATACATTATTTTGAAGTAAGATATGCTTTAGCACAATCATATTTCGTTTCTTTTCACTTTTTGTTGCAATTTTCTCTGCCTTGCTGGGAAATTATGCAACATAGTTTTCTATTCACCGCCAGTGCAATGATTATTTTGTTTTTCTCATAAGAAATTACATATCTTTGAATCAATGTTGTTTTAATTATTCTCATAAAAACCGAGGTGACGACTCCCTCTACCACCCTTGACACATGGTGCGTTCACATGCTATAGTAATAACAAAAATAATGATTTTTTAATTAGAAAGTTGTTGTACAGAGCATGCCTCAAGGCGTTGGATCTACCGCACAATTTGGGTGGCTCGTGCAGCAGTTTTCAGCGGTAAAAAAAATTATTTTGCCATCTTAATCGATTCCTCTCCGTTTCCTTTTTTTATTATAGATGGCCTGTGTACTCTGAATATGGCCTGTGTATTGCCGGTAACTTTTTTTTTATTATTATTTCTGTTTTTCTACTTCAATAAATATATTGTGATTTTTATTGTTGTTGTTTTTTTAAATTCAGATCTTTTAATTTTAATTGTTTTTGGAATTATTTTTTTCTTTGTTGATGTTTTATTTCCTTTTAATTTAACCATATGTTTTTAATTTGTATATATATATATAAGATATTTCGATTAATACTTTTACTTTTAAATTTTTATTTTTTTTTGTCTTTTTAGAAATTTTTTTATATTTTTTAATTCTATCCTTCAAATCAAGTTTATGTTTTCCCTTTATATTTTGAAAAGAAGTCACTACAAATAAAATAAAAAAGATTATATTTAAAATATTATTCAATTAACTATGCTAGTAGTATATATTAAAGGCTAATTTGAAATATCAAGGAAATGTTTACTTAAAATAATTAATAATCCTCTTTCAAAATTAACTACTGGTAATTCTAAAATGACCTAGTAGTAGATGCATAGCATGGCAGTTCCATGTTAACATGGCTTTATGAGAAATGAAAAAAAATCAAGACTAAAAATTAAATTGTGAGATTTTAATTAGAATGTAAATGATGGATTCCACTAATTTTTAATATTTACTTCCAATTTCCGACAACGATAGGACAACGGCAACACGTTGGGAAAATTACGAGCCATTTAGATGAAAATGACTAAATTAATTTTTAATTAAATTGTGATATTTTAATTAGAATGTAAATGATGGATTCCACTAATTAATTTTTAATATTTACTTCCAATTTCTGACAACGATAGGACAATGGCAACACGTTGAGAAAATTACGAGCCATTTAGCAACCATTTTATAGGACCAAATTAAAGAATTCTCAAATTGCTTGAAAATGACTAAATTGCACGCTGTTTTATGAGAAGAAAAAATGGACTCCAGACAGATTCCTCGACAGCCATGAAAGATACATTTACTACAATTTAAGAGATTAAGAATGACTACCCATTGACTTAAAAAAAAAAAAAAAAAACCAATCCAGAATTATGGTTTAAAGGATTCTTAATTTTCTAGAAAATAACTCTAGATTAAGATGTGTTTATGAATTAAATAACAATTATGGTTTAAAGTGTTTTTTTATTTGAAATATATTTAAAAAATATATTTTTTATTTTTTTAAAATTATTTTTAAAATCAGTGTTACAAAACATTACCATTTAAATTTTATGCTATACATGAGAATATAAAATGACTAGACAGAGTCCACGCCAGCTAATTTAAGACAGCCCGGACGTTTATTGTAATTTAAGACATTAAAAATGACTCCACGTTCATTATACATCGATAGGACAACGCCAAAAAGGTGGGAAAATTCCGAGCCAATTAGCCACCACTTTATTGGACAAAATTAAATAATTCTCAACTTGCTTGAAAATGATTGAATTGCATGCTGTTTTATGAGAAGGATCATTAAGATACCTTAACTGTAATTTAAGTAAATAAAAATGCCTCCACTTCATAGGACAAAATTAAAGAATTATCATCTTATTTAAATGACTAAATTGCATGCTATTTTATGAGAAGAAAAAATAACTCCATATTAAAATTGTCAATTTTATTATGTTCCGTTTAAAATAGCTGGTATATTTTATTCTAGTTTAAAAAACAGAACAAGCTGAAACAAATTTAATCTTACTCAGAATCTTAACTTGTAATGGAAATTCCGATCGAAATGTTTTAGTTCCATTCTGGCCAAATAGTTTTTTGTTTTGTTTTTTTCTTAAAAAATCCATGTGTTTTTCTCTAATTTTATTATTCAATACTTAATTTATTAGAGATTAGTCTTCATAATTTATCATGGTTTGCTTCTTTTTATATATATATATATAGTTATCTCAGTCTTATTATTTTCTAGGAATGTCTTATCCAGTGGAGTTTAAAAGGTTAAAGGGTGCGAAACCGACTGAACCACCAAATTTTTAGATTTTTAGCTAATTTTAATTCAAAAATTTTAATTTTTAGATGAAATTTTAAAATTTAATTTATATTATTTTATAATATATCCCCTTAAAAAAAAAACCTTTTGAATTTGAAATTTGCACAAGTCCATATTATCTTGTACTTAATTTTTATCAAATAAATAAGGATAGTAAAATTCAAATTCGTGACTGTTTGATCATCAAGATATTAATATCATGTCAAAAAATTATCTTAATCTAAAAGTTAAATTTGTTAGGTGAGATCTTAATATATAATTTATATTATTTTCTAACAATTAGTATGCATTTTTTTTTATTAAGGACATCTCTAATTAAATAACCAAAAGAAAAACTAAAACTAAAAAATTAAATTTATTTAGCGTTTCTTCTTTAATTTTATAGCTTTAGTGGGAGAGTTAAAATGGATTTTCCGAAAACAAAGCCTGCATTTCTAGAAAAGTCAAAGTATTAAAAAAAAAACTGTTTAAAGATTTTTTTTCATCAACTAAACTTTTTCTTAATAGCTTTTCTAAAAAGAATTCAAATTATGAATATTGAATATAATAAAATATAAATAGATTATTAAAATAGCTTTACTTTTCATTGGAGTGCATATAAAAATAATCATATTTATACTATAAATCAATACTTTAGATCTTCTAAATAGCCTTTTTTTTATTGGAAATGCTTGTGAACAGTAATAGCATATACTAGCTACCCATGTAATATAACAAGATCCTTTTTTAAATATATTTTTATTTAATTTTGTTATAATTATCATAAACATCCATAAAAATAAAAAAAATCAGGTATTTTAAGTCGAAACTCTTCTTTTCTAGTCATGTGTTCCTTTATTTTTTTTAGCAAAAACATGTTTTTCTTTATCATCAAAATAGTTTTTTACATAAAAAAAATCATAACTCAACAACATTTTTGAATATCCTAGGAATTTAAATAAATTTATTTTCAATCTTAAAACCAAATTTTTGTCTCATTGAAACAAATTCATGTGGTCGGAATATAACTGCCCCAAAGCTTTCTCTTTTCTTTTTTTGGTAACCTTTTTGTCTCACCTTCCAATTTTTATGAACTGAAATATAATGAAATTAAAGTTTTAGGACTAAATTATCAACACCTAAAACCACAAGAACATGTAAGAATAAAAAAGTACAAAGACCAAAGTGTACTTTTCTATGCTTTGGGAATAATGAAAATTGCACAATACGAAAACAATGCAATCCATAATTTTTGTGTTGAAATTCTACTTTACTATAATATTAGAGTTTCAAAGAGGCCTAATAGACCCCAAAAATTAGAATGCAAGTGTATGAAAGTTTTAATGAACATATCCTATGCTGAATAAATTCACTTATATAAATTAACATAAAGGATTAAGAATTGACGATCCATCAATTCCATCACAAGCCTTAAGTTTTTTTTGGACGAAACAAAAATTCAATTATCAAATTTTATATGATATTCGAGCCATAAAATTCTAGAGTTAAAATAAGGTTTTTATTTTATACCATATATTCGAAACAAAAATTTTATATGACAACTTATTTATATTTTATACCAGATTACGAGTTTGATATACATGACAACAATAGCATGAAATTCTAGAGTTAAAATAAAGTTTTTATTTTATGAAAAGTATTTTCTTTCTTTATTTTTAGTGTGAAACAAATACCAAAAAATCAGTTTAAAAAAATACTTTTCATTGAATTCACGAATAAAATTATTTTTTAATATAACCAACTCACAATATTAACCAATATCATTACTTTACTACTTTAATTATTACTATTAACAACACTAACAATGTCAATTGACTTATTTAATTATATATCTTAGTTAACTTTAATTCAATTAAAAACCAATCTTAATATTAAAATGTAACCATAAAATAAAAACTTTCTTGGTGGAAATATTGACTAAAGAGGACCCTGAGTTTCCATATTCCGCCTGCGTTCATGGAGAAACTCCACTTTATATTGCTGCTTCCATTATCACGAGGTGGAGGGAAGAACGAGTCACCTTGCCGAAGAGCTTGGAAAGAACTATGAAGTTAAATGATACAAGAATTAGATAGAGACACAATAGTTTCTCAAGAGTGTGCTAAATATAATATGAGGTATGACAATTTATCACGAGATGCAATACAATCACAAAGAAAGAAAAGAGTAATGCGTTCAAAATAAATTGACCTTGTTGCTTTCAATGAAAAAAAAGGGCCGACTATAGAGGAATGACCAATAAAACTATTAAAAATATGAGACGGAGAACACGAAGAAAATAAGTTATCAATTTACTCTGACACTATTTTTTATTTAATTATTTTTATATTTCTATTCATGACAAAAATTTAGTGGCACAAATAGTTGGGACAACTAAATTTATTTTCCAAGTACAATTTGCTTTGATGGTTTGTTTATTAATCAAGATTGTACTTGTAAAGTATTTTTTTATTTAAAAAAGTATTATTAATTTTTTTTATTTTTTATAATTTTGAATCATTTTAATATATTAATATTAAAATAATTTTTTAAAAATAAAAAAATATTTTAATATATTTTTAAATAAAAAATATTTAAAAAAACAACTAAACAAAATATTCTGAAAAATCGGGATATGCCAATCTTCATTCTTCTATGGATGCTACGCCTGCTAGCTAGCTTGTTCCATGAAGTGGTTGGAATAATCTCATCGACTTTATTGGATAGCATGTGAGACTTGACTAAATTGCAACTTGGTTGAGAAACACTAAATTGCATGCTATTTTATTAGAATAAATGACGAATCCAGACGTGCAGATTCCTCGCCAGCTAATTAAGAAAGCTTTACTACAATTTAAGAGATTAAAAATGACTCCAAAAAGTCAATGCAGATCCCTTTATAAATAGGAATTAATAATTAAAGAATTCCTAACTTGCTTGAAAATGACTCCAAATTCTTAAAGAATTATTAATCTTAAAATAAAAATGGCATATTTAATTCATAAATTTTATTTTAAGATGATTAATATTGGATGAGGAGGACAGCTTTCTGCTCATGAGACTATAGACAAGATGATGTAGAGCCAGGTAAGTTGTTGTTAATTAAATTATTGTTAATTATTTCTCTAGAAAAAAAAAATCATATGTGAAGTCAAATTCATCCCTGCCCTTTCAAGATAATCTAATTACTCTGGCCTTTTGAGGCCATAAAAATCTAATAATCTTACGAAAGACGTGACAACTGATGGAGAAGAAAATAGACCTCTTAACCTGTAATCGGGCAATCTAAGATGTTGGCGAGGTCTTAAGCCATAAAAAAACTGAAGGGATAATTAGTCTAGTTAAACCTAGGACCCGACGCCAAAAAGTTAAGAAAATTCAGAGCCAATTTGCAACTTGGTTGAGAAAGACTAAATTGCATGCTATTTTATTAGAATAAATAACGAATCCACACAGATTCCTCGCCAGCTAATTAAAAATGACTCCAGAAAATCAATGCAGATCCCTTTAATTATAAATAGGAATTATTAATTAAAGAACTCTTAACTTGCTTGAAAATGAGTCCAAATTATTAAACTCTATGCTAATTAAGAAACGTTTATTATAATTAAAGACATTAAACAATTCACATTGACTCCTAAAAATCGATGCAGATCCATCATAGACAAGCCTTATTAAATTAAGATTTCTTAAATTGCTTGGAAATGACTTTAAAAAGTCTACGCTATCCTCATAAGAGACTGGTAATCATTATATTTTTAGTATTTTTCTATAAATATTACTAGTTGCATAACCGGACAATACCGGATCAATTAGTTACATAGCCAGCTTGTTCCATGAAGTGGCTGGAATAATTTCAGACTTGACCAGCCAGATAAGAAAAAAAAAAAAAAAAACCAATAAGCTATGAATCTGTGGACTTGTGTTTTGATAGCATAAAATTTTTAAATTGAAAATTGAAAAGATACTGTTTGCATTTTTTAAAACGAATTAAAAATATTTTAATTAGTAAATCAAATAAAGAATGGTTAATCTAATTATAGGCTAAAACAGTTGGGTTTTTTTTATATTAAAAAAACAAAAAATAAATGCAGGTGTAAATATTTAACCTAGTAACATGGTTGTTATTTATTTATTTATTTAATTGTATAAAAATAAAAATAAAAATAAAAATAAATATTTGCAATAAAGATAGGTATTTAAATTTCCTGAAAAAAAATATATTTTTAGTTAAAATTTTCTTTTCATAAAATAAAAATAATTAGTGTTTGCCATCAGCACTTGTCTCATTATCTGATTTAATATTTTTAAATAAAAAACATTTTTTTTAAAAAAAAAAAACCAACATCTAAAACTCTCTTTAAATACCCTTTTATCCAGGGAGGCAACAAACCACAGAAATCAGCAGCTTGTGATCAGTTGAGTGGAACCTCTTACATTTGAGCCACATTGGTTTCTCCTCCCCTTCATTTGTTTACATTTCATTTAGTGAGTTTTTCTAAGCTACAAAATAGTATGGATCCTGGTATTCTGGTACAGTGAAAGTATTACTAGAATATGATGCGTCCGCGGCCTACATTGCTGAAACAGAGAAGAAGAGAACAGCACTTCACATTGCTGCTATTCAAGGACGTGTATACGTAATGAAAGAGATTGTTTCTCGATGTCCAGCTTGTTGTGAGCTAGTTGATAACAGAGGTTGGAATGCCCTTCACTATGCTGTGGCAAGTAAAGATACAAAAGTATTCGAGGAATGTCTGAAGATTCCAGAGCTTGCAAGACTTAAAACGAAGAAGGATGAGAAAGGAAACACGCCCTTCCATGTAATTGCTGCTTTATCGCTGAATCAATGGAGATATGTTTTATTTAACGATAGTGATGTTTATAGTGATAGGGAGATGTATGGTCTTAATAAGCGAAAGCTAAGCGTCAAGGACATTTACGAAGGAAATATTGAAGAGATAGAGGTAATCAATCCTCTATGAATTAACTGTTGTGATAATTAATGCATCCATTAAACACGGAGCTATCTTAATCATATCCACCAAATGGGTCCACGTAACTTTTGTCCTTCATTAAATTATTTCTCTAGAAAAAAAAAATCATATGTGAAGTCAAATTCATCCCTGCCCTTTCAAGATAACCTAATTACTCTGGCCTTTTGAGGCCATAAAAATCTAATAATCTTATGAGAGACCTTTTAACCTGTAACCGGGCAATAAAAATGGCATATTTAATCAATAAATTTTATTTTAAAATTATTTTTTATTAATATAAATATTTAGACTGATTTACGTATATCAGATTAATTTTACAGATATAATGTTATTTTAAGATTATTAATATTGACGAGGAGGGTCATGAGACTATAGATGATGTAAAGCCAGGTAAGTTGTCCTTCATTAAATTATTGTTAATTATTTCTCTAGAAAAAAGAAATCATATGTGAAGTCAAATTCATCCCTGTCCTTTCAAGATAACCTAATTACTCTGGCCTTTTGAGGCCATAAAAATCTAATAATCTTACTAAAGACGTGACTAATAATCTAATAAAATAAAAGAGATAAATAATTTAAATTAAAAAATTAATAATA
>Ga0325405_1006177_pt1 | contig 12097 bp, 4 predicted proteins | sample PopdelMetagenome_21_FD_205663 | JGI IMG/M metagenome (GOLD analysis project Ga0325405, IMG submission 205663) | Populus deltoides microbial communities from Bellville, Georgia, United States - Xylem-Control-R2 | ecosystem: Host-associated > Plants > Phyllosphere > Stem > Wood/Secondary xylem...
GTTATACCATACAGTATGGGCTATGAAAGTGCCAAGTATTTGTTGTACCAAGTATTATACAACATAAATCTAGATTAACCATTTAACAAGCAAAGTATTAAAAGTGAACAAGATAACAAATATAAAGCATATTAATATCCAACATTAAGGTCCATGTTAAGTTTATATTATACTTATTCTTACACCATTATTGTACCCTTTTCACCTTGACATAATTAACTTAGCAACACATAATGAAAGAAAGAAACATAAATAAACAAGGAAAGGAAATGAAAAGCATAAGTAAGAAATTAATATAAGCAAAACTTAAGTATTACAAAATATAAAGAAAGAGCAAGAGCATGATCTTGATCTGAACACCAAGATGCCTCAATACATGGCAAATGCCTCCTTTTATAGGCCAAAATTCGGAACTATTGATTTGTTGACTAATTGATGAGTGAGTGGCTACATCTTGACTTGGTGACAATCCTTATCTTCTTGTCTGCCAAAAACGTCATTGATGACGTCATAATTTGAACAAACTTAAATCATAAAAGTTCTAGAGAATTGTCTCATCTTTCCAAGGTAAAAATTTGAGATCATTTGGACTTCTAGAACTCGAGATATGGGCTGAACACTGAACAGTGTCTGGGCTGCAGGACAGATTCGGACTTCTTTGTTGTTGCTGCAATTTGGACTTGAAAACGGCCTTTTTAAATCTTGGGCTTCACATGAAAGTTGTAGGCCTATGTCTTATCTTTCCATCCATATAAAATGGACCTAAATCCAAGATCTAAAGCTCCAGATATGACCCAATTACCGAACAGTGTTTCAGTTTGGACTGCACCAGCATCTCTTTTTTAAGTTTGGCCATCTCTTTGTCCTTTCAATTTCAGTACTTCAACTCATCAATCAATTCTTCCATTTATGTGATAGGCCTGCATTTAAGATGAATATTTACCATAAATTAAAGGTATCTTATATTATTAGATATGTTATTATAAAACATGCGTTAGTTAAGGAGTTATTGATACTTCAAGTGCAAAATGATGATATAAAACCTTGATAAAAATGCACTTTTAAGTACTAATCAATGTTAATAGCAAACTTTCTTAGATATAAACATTAAAGTCCATGTTGAGTTTATATTATACTTATCCTAACACCATTAGTGAATTCTTGTCACTTTGACATAGTTAACTTAGCTAGATATTATGAAGAAGAAAAACATAAATAAACAATATAAGAACATAAACATGATATAAGTTAACTAAGTATAGTAAAGGAAATGAAAAGCATGAACAAGAAATTAATGAAAATAAAACTTAAGCATTACAACAATAAAGAGAGAGCAAGAACATGATCTTGATCTTAGAACCACGATTTCTAAATAAATGGCAAATGCCTCCTTTTATAGGCTAAAATTCAGAACTATTCATTTGGTAATTGATTAATGATGTAGTAGCCAACTATTGATTTAGTGGACTTGGTGGACAGCAACACTCAAGTACTTTGGCTGGATGAAATGATATTGATCCATTCAGAATTTGGCAAAGTGTTCTTCATGAAAGTTGTTAGCAATCATCTTATCTTTTCATCCATAACATTTTAGAGTATTTGGATCACTAGAGCTCGAGATATGGCTAAAATACTAAGTAGTGCTGTTGGTGGACGTGGTGGATAGACCCCAAGCTCTTGTCTGGACGCAATGTCATTGTTACCATCCCAATTTGAGAAAATCTTCTTCATGAAAGTTGTTGGAAATTGTCTTTTCCTTCCACCCACTAAATTTCACGTCATTTGACCTTCTAGAACTCCAGATATGGGTAACATTCTAAGCAGTGTTTGGGCTGGATTACAGGACAAATTCTGACTTCTCTTTTGTGGCCAAACTTTGAATTTGAAAACGGCAGATTTGGTTCTTATATTATTCATGAACATTGTAGGCCTATTTCTTAGCTTTCCATCCATATAAATTAAGCTGAAATCCAAGATCTACAGCTCCAGATATGACCCAATAACTGAACAGTGTTCCAATTTGAATTGAATCGGCATCTCCTTTCTAATCTTAGCCGTTTCTTTGTCCTTTCACTTTCAATAGTTAATCACATCAATCAATCCTTTGAATTGTGAGATATGCCTGCATTTAAAATAAACATTTACCATAAATTAAAGCTATCTTATATTATCAGATCTGTTATTATAAAACATGCTCTAGTTAAGGAGTTATTGATACTTCAAGTGCAAAATAATGATATAAAACCTTGATAAAAATACACTTTTAAGTACTAATCATAATGGCTAGTTGTTTAAGATAAATGCAATTGTGCTTTAAAGCAAGGTTAGAAACACTAGGTGTTTAGCACATGTTCTACTTTATTCTTTTAAAAATGTTTTCAGTTTGAAAATGCATTAAATTGATACTTTCTTAGTGTTTTCTAATGATTTTCATGCGATAATATCACAAGCGAACTATTATATGCTTATTTGATTAATATGTTTTGAGAGTCCTGAAAACTTAGTTAAATTGCATAACAATTGTTGTTGTTGATTTATTGAGTTATTGTTTTTATCTTCCTTGTATCATTCTTTAAATATTAAAGTTTAAGAAAATTTCTAGTAACTACCCACTCAACATTACTCTGTATTTTGAGAATACACAAATGAAACTACCTAACTTCACTTGCTGCTGTTTTGTTTTTTAAAAGTTTGGATCCCATCTCTTATGGTCCTTCCTTTTATTAGTCCAAACTTCATGATTCATTTGGTTTAATGCATAACCAGGTCTATCTTTGTTTTCATCTAACCTTGACTTTGTTTAATATAGAAACACTTATTAAGTCCAACCTATTATTTTATTTTTCTTACATTTTGACTCAAATTACTTCTCCAACTAATTTGTTGTATGTTGTAACTATATGATATTATGAATATAAGGATATAAAGAAAACCAAAAAAGAAAAAAAAATCAAACTATTGTATAATATTTTACCTATGTTTAAATTCATGGATGAATAGAAGAATAAACTTAATATAATACAAAATATATATGTATATATAAGGTTGGAGAACTCTTTACACTGATTTATCAAGTCAACCCAAAATCTTTTAATACTCAATGATTGTTATACTATATTATAACCATTGTTGGATGTGGATTTCAAGGCAAGCTAACGTGTTCAAAGGGATAAAATAGAAAAATGAATTTACCCTAAGGTAATGATAACTATAAATCATAACTGGTCTTTTAAAATTTCTAGGTAAGGAGTTGGTTATGTAATATAGAATATAGACATCACCTTATACATCCTACCTAAAATAAACTACATTGTTGTTTATTTTTAATGATAAAACATGTTGAATGTGCTTTAATCTTAAAGCTTTGGGCATGTTATAATACAAATGTTATATTGTGTGTGCATGAGCACAACTCCGTATCCAATCCAAAAAATTAAAATAATGCATAGTATATAAAATGAATAAATTACCTAAATATTAACCAAATTAGTCGAACAAACACAATAAAAATAATCCCATCATCATTGAAAAACAATAACAAAGCTTAGCCTTTTTGAATCCCTAGTTGAGTCATCATTATGTCATATATGGACATCAAGGTGAGTTAATATGTTAAAAAGGGTAAGATAGAAAGAAAAAAAAAAAGAGTCGCCACCTAATTTTATAGTAATTAGAAACCAAGAGTCGCCACCTAGTTTTATAGTAATTAGAAACCCTAACTTATCTTTTAAAATTTCTAGGTAAATCATCATTATACCATAAAGTCTCATGTTAAGTAATTTTATTATCATTCCAGTCAACTTTTCAGGATAATGCCAAATGCTGGTTCATTTATTCTTAGTTAATCATAAATAATAAAATCCTTGACCAAAACTTCAAAAGTTATTTGTTTGAAAGATAAGTAGAAAATATTTTACTAAATATTTTTATTATTCTTTTGGTCAACTTTTAAGGATAAAAACATTGATTGTTTATTTGCCCATGCTGATCTTGAACATTAAAACCTTTGACAAACAATCAAAACTTGAATAATTATTTATTTGAAAGGTAGGTAAAAAATATTTTTACCAAGTAGTTTTATTATTCTTTTGGTCAACTTTTAAAGATTAAACCATTGAATGTAGACCGATGAATAATAAAACCTTAACCAAATATTTATGATTTGAAAATATATTTTTTTCAAGGCGATTTAATTGACTTATGAGGATAAAATCCACTAAGATTTATTTATCTTATGTAAACCATAACCAAAATTTATGATTTAATTTTTTTTTTCAAAAAGGTTTATTAGTTGAATATATATTAAAACAATTTTGTTATCATTTTTACATCAACTTCTAAGAATAAAATCATTAAGGTTTTTTATATCCTATGTCCACTTATAATAATAAAATCTTGAACAAATATTTACAAGTTGAAATATATTTTCATCATCAACATCATCATCATCATTTTTACATCAAATCCTAAGGATAAAAACCGTTAAGGTATTTTTTTATGTCTTATGTCCACTTATGATAATAAAACCTCGCTGATACGAACCAAGTCAAGTCCGAATGTCGCATTAAAATGTTTGCTGATTAATTTTGCAAGATCGAATATATCTCTCAAATCATACATTGAAATGCGCTAAAATTTTACAAAGAGATACCAGACACATGGAAATATATTTTGGAAAATTTTCAGGTCAAATGGAGTTTAGAAAAATATTATTTCAGATGGTCTAAGTTACTTGACAAATCTTGTCAAATTTGTTAAACTAGACCTTTATGTACTAGTTGAGACATATTTGAAGTTATAGTCGGAATGTTGCTTCGCTTGAAGTTAGGATGGAAACTAGACATCACAATCTTTCCAACCATATGCAGTTGGCCCAGTAATTCATCCAGGGGATAGAGAATGATGTGTTTGAAGTCAGAACTGAAAATCTGCCAAGAATGTGCAAAAATTAAAGATTCAGGCTACATGGAGGAATTTTGGCATGAAGACTTTGTTTTTATTATCCTATTTTATTTATTTATGGATAATTAGTTTTTTAATTTAGGTTTGTTCTGGCCTATTAGACATTATTTAAAGGTTTATTTTATTATTGAACTTATATTGGTTGATTACTAATTTAGAACCATTAGCTTGCAACTTAAAAGTGATCTATTAGGGCTAGTTGAACGAGACCATATTATGTTTTTAGCAGAAAATTTTAGCAGCAAGATAGAGAATAAACATGAGTTTTCATTTTGTTTGTTTGTGGCAAAACAACTTTTTTTGCGGCAAAACAACTTTTTTTGCATGGACACAGATCACACAATGACTTATCAAATATTAATTAGCTTCGTGGCTTTATTCACATACTTAGAGTTTTTAGATACAAGGTTATCTTTAGATCTAAGTTTTTTTTTTCAGTACCTTTGGTTCTTTAGTATAACGCTACCTCTAGCTATAGGTTCTATCAAACTTGATTTTCAGCTTTCCAGTTTGTTATCTACTTCTTTACAGATTGCATTAATACTTGATCAAGAGATTTGCATCAATTGGTATCAAATATAGGCTCTAAAAATTAGGTTATATTATTTATTTTTTTCTTGTTAGTTTTGGCTTTCTTAGGTTTAGATGTCTTTAAATTAATTTTTTATTATTTCGTGTCTAAAGCTTAGTAGTTTGCATCTAGGGTTCCTTAAAAAAGATTTTATTTTAGTTTGTTATTGTCTCAAAACATATCACAAGCATAAAAAGTCAAAAAAAAGGGAAAAAAAGGTCTAAAACTCACTTTTATCAAATTTTTCACGGCACACAAATAAAGGATAATTTGGATCAAAACAATTCAAAATGTATCATATTGTATATACTGGTTTTAGGAGTCCTAATCGCTCATCATATCAAATTTTAGCTCATTTAAAGATCGTTTTCCATAGTAACCAAGGTTAGGATTAAAAACTTGTCGTAACAAGTTAGATTCGTATCAGAAGGGAATCTCAGGTCAAATAAATTCAGAAAATTATCAAATTTTATATTCTAAGTTTTAAGATTCTAATATATCCCCATATATAATTTGAGGTCATTTGGAGTTCATTTTCTATAGGAACTAAATTCAGGATTGAAACTTGTCGTAATGGGTCTAATTCGCATCAATAATTCAAACTTGTTTTACTGCTGTTATTTTTCAATTACGATAGTATAATAACATTATAATTGTGATATTTAGGTTCCATATAATTTTTTATATATATAACCTTTGCATGTTTTTTCTTTTGCATCTTAAAAAACATCAACTTTTCATACAACTTCGCTTGTTACTCGTGAAATTGTAATCGTAGTTTTGTCTTTGCTTGTTTTCACATTTTTCATACTTCTTGAGTTATATACACACATTTAGATACGCTGCTATGGCTGTTATATTTGGTGTTGATTTCAGTTCTGCAAGAGTCAAAGAAAGGTGACATGAAAGAAAAATGGCATAATGAGCATGTTTGAGTTAATCACAAGAGGAGTGTAAACATGTGAGAGAATGAGTGAGGAATATATATTTCTTGTCAACTAACCAATTTTAATATTTAAAGATATTGAAGGCAAGCAACAACATGGCACCACATAGGGGAGACAATGAAATTGTAACTCAATTACGCATTACAAATCAGCGAATGGATTAAATGACCAATAAATGTAGAGATAAGCTGGATAGGTTGAAGAGACAACATGTTAATAATCATGGTAGGGTTCAAATTAGGCCTGAGCAAAGAGAATTTAATGTTAAGAGGGCTGTTAGGCGACTTAACACTAATGTGGATGAGTTTGTGGCTGATAATGCGGACACGAGTGAAGTTTATTTTGATGATAATATTATTCTTCAGCTTGATACTGATTTTTTGACCTTAAAATATTTTTTTCATGGTACAAATTTAAGGTTATATTTTTTTAAAGAAGGGGAGGATGATATGAACCAAGTAGGGTTCGAATTTGTCCTGAAAATGTTTGTTGACTAGTTTTGTAAGATCAAGTATATCTCTTAAACCATACATCAAAATGAGCTATAATTTCATAGGAATATACTAGATATATAAAACTATATTTTGGTAAATTTTTATGTCAAATGGGGTTCAAAAACATATTATTTTTAAGGGTCAAAGTTATTAAATAAATTTTATCAAATTTGTCAAACTAGACCTTTTTGCACTGTTTGGGACATATCTAGAGTTACAGGTAGAATATTGCTGCAATTCAAGTTGGGATGAAAACTAGACATCTTAATCTTTTCAACCATATAAGGTAGGAACAGTAATTAATTCAGATGAGAGAGAACGGCGTGTTAGAAGTCAGGACTGAAAATCTGTCAAGAATGTGTAGAAATTGAAGATTCGGGCTACATATAGGAACTTTGGCATGAAATTTTTTTTTAATTGTCCTATTTTATTTATTTATTTTTCAATAATTATTGTTATAATATGGGTTTGTTCTGACCTACTAGACATTGTTTAGAGATTTATTTTATTATTGGGCTTATGATAGTTGATTACTAATTTAAACCCATTAGCTTGCAACTCAAAAATGGTCTATTAGGCTTAGTTAGAGAAGACTATATTATGTTTTATTGGCTGAAAATTTCAGCAGCAAGTTTGAGAATAAACATGATTTTTTTTATTTGTTTGTGACTAAACAACTTTTATTTATAGGGATAAAAATCATATACTGACTTAATAAAGATTAACTAGTTTCATAACGTCATTCGTATACTTAAGGTTTTTAGATACAATGTTATTTCTGAGTCCAAGTTTTTTTCCAATACATTTGACTATTAGATACATGGTTATCTCTATATCAAAGTTCTATCAAATCTAATTTTTTTATTTTTCGAATTGTTATCCCACGTGATTGAAAGATTCACATCAGTCGAACAAATATTTTTTATTCGAAAATATATTATTATTATTATTTAAAAACTATTTTATTATCATTTTCATGTTGATTTTCAAGGATAAAACCATTAAAGTTTTTTTTATTCTATGTCCACTTATGATAATTAATTCTTGAATAAATATTTACGAGTTGAAAATTTTTTATTATTATTATTATTATTAAGCAACAACTCAATCATTAATTTTAAATTGTAAAACCACTCAACATATTCATGACTAAAAAAATATCAATCAAACAAGTTTAGAATCAAATCAAATTATATTAAATTTCACAAAAATCAAACGAAAAGCTCAATTGAATTCAGCAAAACTCATGGTTCCAAAACATAACCCCAATCATTCAGTAATTCAACAAAACTCATGGTTCTAAAACCTAAACTCAATCATTCAATAATCAACTCAACAAATCCTCTCATAATATTCCATAATCAATCCAAATCACAAAAAATCATCTCAAATAATATTTCACCCACAAGATTAACTTAATGTTTAAACAAATTCTTTTAAACAACACTTTCAAATCAAGTATATAAATAATGGAAACAATGATACAAAAATAATTCCTTGTTTTTTTTAGAGAGAGTGCTTTAGTATGTATTATGGGGTGTTGGTGTGTGTGGTGAGGATTATAAAATTGTTTGTTGTGTTGGGTTTTTTAAATGTATTGTTATGGTGTGTAAGAGATACAAGTGTATGTGTATATTATGGGGTATGGGTTTTTTAAATATATTGTTATGGTTTTTTAAATGTACTTTCATATTCTAAATTTTTAAAATTCTATCTTATTAGACAACTTTGATTTTCCATCTTTTTTTTTCTTTGCATTTATTATTTTTCAAATAAACTAGTTATTTTTAATTTTTGTGTCTTATTGTCCTTGTAACACAATTATGATGAACCTTCTCAAACTTTCCATCACTTCTACTACTTTTTTTTTCTTATATCATCATTTTTTTATTTTTTTTTGTCGTCTCAAATTCAACCAACATTTATATATATACAACCCTAAATATCAATTTATTATTTTATATACTCTATTTTTGAGTTCTTTCTTCTTTGTACTGCTACCTCTTTTGCCTTATTTTTGCACCTACATTTAAAAACAATTTATTGTCTCAAGTTAAAGATTATCTACTAATATTTCTTGAAAAATGAGTTTAAGGGCAAATGTACATAAAACATAGCCTAAATTATAAAAATAAAAAATAAACATGGTAGTTTGTTGGATACTCTGGCTTACTATGGTGTTTCTAAAACACTAACCAAAATGCAAATTTTAATATCTTTACCCCTCATCTTAGTAAAAGAGTCATACCTCATTTTATCCCTCAAATCTTCTCTCTTTATATTCATATTTATTTCCTTATCCACCTCTCTCTCTATATATATGTATATACGTGTGTTGTCCAAAACTCACAAATAATTAGGCAAATGAGCATATAATATTTAGATTATAAGTATAAAGCCTAACAAATTCATCGTAAACACAACAAACCAAACATAAGATAGCATGCACACTACAAAAATGTACATATATAAAAAAAACTTGCATAAGATATAGGAACACAATTCTAACAGCATACTAAACATAGAATGATATTATACTTTAATAAAACTACTTAAGTGCACTTCACTTAATACTTAATACAAAAGGTTTGATTCAATAAGTCTTTTAGGATTTCAACAATACTACTTTGTTTAGGTGCATTGAAGACAAGGTCTAATGAACCAAGAAAATTATGCTCAAATATCTATCTACAGGACCAAATCTAAACTCTAAATTTAGAAGAAAAAATAAAGCTCAAAACTGAAGAGAAAAAACTAAAAAAATAAAGAAAGAAATAATCGAAAATAATAATTATTAAAAAAAAACCTTATTAAAAACTCTTCTTTCACCTTCCCTTTTTATAGCGGATTTAAAAAGCTAAAAGATAAAGAATCAATTATGGTAATAACCAAAATTAATTGCCACCATTATCAATTCTGATAAAACCAGAATCAAACCTGAACGTTTTAACTTCAAGAGCTTGTTTGGAAACATGGGCCCGCGTTTCTAAAAAATTCAATTTTTATTTTTGCTAAAAATTAATTTTTTATATATTTTGGATCGTTTTGATGTGCTGATCTCAAAAATAATTTTTTTAAAAAAAAAACATCATTTGATTCATTTCGGCATGAAAAACACTTTGAAAAGCAACCGCAACCTTAACTCCCAAACATGCCTTAAATCAAATGTCTTTTGAGTTGAAAAAACTATTTAGATTTTATGAAAATCTTTGGGAAGAAAACTAACAGATTTTATCACTCATGGGCTAGATCGAACAAAACAATGGGTTAAAGAAATAATTTTCATGAACCAGACTCGGACTAGACCCAAGATCAAATTTAAGCTGGAAAAAAAGAATCTTTTATGACCTAAAAAATTATTTTACAATAAACTTAAATACAAACTCAGGCATGAAGTCGAGACAGGCCACTCACTCACAGGTGTATTAGGGGTGAGCAAAAAAACTAAAAAACCGATTAAACTGAGAAAACCAGAAAAAAATAACAGAAAAAACCAAATCATGAAAAAAAACCGATTAGAAAAATTAAAAAACAAGCCGGTTCGGTTCGATTTTGGTTTTAAAAGGCTGAAACTGAATAAACCGAACCGAACCGGTTCAAATAAAAAAATCAGTGGTACTATAAATGCCTACCTTTCCAGCTTTCCCCATCTACTTTCTAAACCCTAGCCGCCACCCATGTTTCTCAATCTTCATCTCTCAGCCCAGCCCCCCTCCCTAGACAACCCCTACATCTTCATCTCTCATCTCTCAACCTTTCTTTAAGGCTTTAAGCACAACCCCTCCCCCCCCTAAGTAGATATGGTGAACGAACCATCCTTATCTCTCATCTCTCAATCTTTTTGTCCCTTTCTTTAAGCATAGCCGACTAAGCCCATGGATTAAACAACCAAACAACAGCTCCGGAGCCCCCCCTCATTAATCTTCATCTCTTAATCTTTTTGTCCATTTTTACTTTTCTTCTAATTTTTGTAGATCTATTATATATTCATTTCTCATATTTATTTACAAGGTTACTTATTTGTCATAGTATGCTCATGTTGCGATTACTGTAATGGATGTTATGAGAATTATTTTTTCCAAATTTTTGTCTGACACTTGTTCTTTCTGGCTTCCTTATTTTCAATTTCAGAAAACCTGCTCGATATGCCTGGCCAAGATGAAATCGGTTTTTTCTAGTTTTTCCTTTCAATTAACCGAACTGAAACTGGTCGATTTGAACCGATTTCGGTTCAGTTTTAATTTTGATTTAAAAATGAATAACTAAATTGGTTGGTTATTTTTTTGGGTGAAAACCGGACCAAACCAGAAATACTCACCTCTAACGTGTATGTGAGGACTTAAGCTAAAAGCTCATTTTACTTAGGTCTCCTCCTCTATAAAAAGTTGGGTGTCCTTTGGGCCTAATTTTAATGTTCCACCTACCCATTTTATAAAACAAGGAAAACTTGTTTAATTTCTACGTGGGATAGAAGTTTACTAGGAAGGTTTTGGGTTTTTTCAAAGTATATCTACAAATAGTTCTTTGAGTTTAGTTTCTCTTTTATCAATAATTTGTTTAAATTATGTTAATATTTCATATTAAAAATTTTATATTTGGACTTTAAATTTCAATAAAATTTTAATCCAAAAAATAAGTTGACTTCACTTTTAAATCAGGTTTAAATTTATCAATTAATCATGTTTTAAATAAATTTTACCTCAAATACATGTGTTTTAAACTTAGGATTTTTTTTTTTTAGTTTTCATCTTGTTGGTTTTTCTATTTGCCACGTGGGTTTTTGAAGAACTTTTTAACCTAGTGCCTAGAATCATGGTTTTAGCATATGAGTATGCTTCTGTTTAATAAAATTCCTCTCAGTTTTTTTCATATGTTGTGAGTACGTATTCTTATTAAAAATACCGTCAAGATATTCTCTTAGATGTTGGCAGGCTTTTGCGTGTGTTTGATAAAAATCCCTTAGTTTTTTTTTTTTTTTCTGGGTTTTCACTTTGTTTAATGGGCTGTGAAGATTTTCTTGACACTACTTACTGCGTAGAATCTTGAGGTTAGGATATGGGTATTTTCAATTTGAAAACGAAACCAAGACATATCGCAACTTTGCAGCAGCATTACCAGCAGCA
>Ga0325405_1006178_pt1 | contig 12096 bp, 8 predicted proteins | sample PopdelMetagenome_21_FD_205663 | JGI IMG/M metagenome (GOLD analysis project Ga0325405, IMG submission 205663) | Populus deltoides microbial communities from Bellville, Georgia, United States - Xylem-Control-R2 | ecosystem: Host-associated > Plants > Phyllosphere > Stem > Wood/Secondary xylem...
AAATAATTTTAAAAAATATATATTAATATTGATAGTTTTTAATTTAAATATTATAAATTTAACTACTGCTATTACATCATGAAATGAATAATACTTAATATAAAATATTTTTTATTGTTTCATTAAATATCTACAATTTCATCACGTATGAAATACATCCTACAAGGACTACAATTTTATTGGTTTCGTAAGCGCGCAATAACATCATGTAAAATATCAACAAGAATAAAATTGAAATTGCGATTAAATTATATAAATGTTACGTCATCAAGCGATCTCCTTCTAATTTATGTACTGTCATTGAATAATGTGAAACACTAGTTTTTCGAACAAAACACAATTAAAAATAAAAAATAAAATTTATTTTTTTTATTTTACTAGGTTGGACCCAGTCCGGCTGAAACAGTAGAGACAATCTTCACTGTTCACGTGAATAGTGGAGACATTCTCCACTGTTCAATTGAATAATGGAGTCACTCTCCACGCAGAAGAGAAGGAGAAGCATATAAAAATTACTTTTCATAAATTGAGGTTCGACCTCAGTTTTTGAGTGGGACCCATGTGAAAAAAAAATGAAGTTTATATTAACCAAACACTTTAATTCAGTGTTTGCTTTCTGCCGCTGTCGCAGTCGCAGTGCCAAACGGACACTTAGACACCGCAATCGCAGCGCATCAAAATTAAAATTTTTTTGCTAAAAATTATTTTTTTATATGTTTTGGATCGTTTTGAAGCGCTGATCCTAAAAATAATTTTTAAAAAATAAAAAAAATATAATTTTGATGCGTTTCGGCATGAAAAACACTTTGAAAAACAACCGCAACCACATTCCCAAATAGGACTTTAGATTACTGAATTTAAGTAGTGTAAAAACATAATTATTCTTATTAAAAAAAAATTTAAGCATGCAGTCATGAAATACATTTAGTATTGAAAGAATAATTTGGAATAAAATGATTTCGAGCTACAATATAAATATTGATTTGCCCTTCAGAGCATAAAATTTTAACATTTGAGTTAGGGGTTTTTTTTTTATCTTTTCAAAAATAAATAAATAGTGAAGATGCAATCATGCTCCTGGAGGGAAAATATGCATGTGTTGAGGAACTTCTACGTCTTTTCCTTTTATTAAAATAGTGCAAATATAAAATTACCCTTAGGTTTCAACAAAAAACAAAGCTGCATGTATAAGTGCTTTTGTTGTTTTTATATGGTTTTATTGTAAATATTAGGGGGGCTCAAGGGTAATTGGGTATTTGTATATATTTAACTTATTATTTATATTCAAAAATGGTTGATGCGTGTTGAGCACACGCCAGCAAGTGGGTGTTGCCCATGCCCTTCGGGTGGCGCGTGCGGCCCTAAAACATAATCAAACGCTGCCTTCCAGGGCAGCGTTCGATGCGCCTCACCGCCCCAGGCATAGTGGTGAGACACGTGTGCCGAGGCGGCCTATGGAGGAGCTTTGGCCAAGGGTTTTTCCCTCGTTCCCTCTCTTCCCTCTTAGAAAATCGTGTTGCCCATTGCAAAAAAAAAAAAGAAAAAAAAAAGGAAGGTCTGGATATTTGTCTGTTAAGTTAACTTTGGTTCTTATTCTTTTGATTGTAATGTATTTGGCTATCATTTGTTTGTTGAGTTAATTTTTTTTTCAATTTAATCTCTTCACAATTGATTTTTGTATAAGATTTGGTCATCATTCTTTTAATTGTAGTGTATCTAGTTTTGAATAATTTATCAAGTTTTGTTTTTCAATTTTATCCATTTGCATGTGGTTTTTATATTAGATTTGGTCCTAACTCTTTGAATTGTAATGTATTTTGTCTTGAATCCTTTATTAAATTGATTTGTCTTTAAATTTCATCCCTTAACATTTTATTTTTATATCAAATATCGTCCTCATTCTTGTTATTGTTATTTTTAGTTGTTATTATCCTTTTCTACATTGAAATTTTTTTTCAATTTCATTTCTTATGATTTAGTTTTATTTTATTTTTGTATCAAATTTAGTTCTCTTTCTTTTTAAATCTATATTTTTTAAATCTACATTCTTTAAATCACTTTCTTTTTATAATTATTTTTTCAAGTTCATCTCTAATTAGTTTGGTTGGTTATGAGTATTATATTGTTATTTTTTTGAGGTTTAACTTTTATGTTGTGATCCGATATCACGATCCATATTACAAAATTCTAATGGGTGGATCAGGTTAGTGTCAGTTATTTTTCATTATTTAAAAAAATTTTCATTCATCATCATTGAGTTTGTTGGAAATTGGTATTCTTTGTTTTTTTGTTTTGGATTCATTTGTTAATTTGAATTTTTTTTTTCAATTTTGGCCTTCAATTCAAGATTTTTATTTGTCCTCTCAATTTTTATCTTTGCAAATGAGGTCCTTATTTTTTAGTTGCTTATTTTTTATCCTTCATTTTTTTTATTTCACCATTCGACATTTTTAATTATTAGGATTTGGTCTTTTAGGTTTTTTCTATTGTTTATAAGCCCTACCCAGAAGTCAATCTGAGACAATGATTGGGTCACGAGTCAAACGAGTTTACTCAAGTTAACCTAAGTTAACCAAACCTTTTTGTTTTATTAAAAAAAATCAAAATTATAAAGAAAAAAAAAGAAAATAGTCAATGGTTTTTTACCATGTTTTGACTGGATTTTCCTCGGGCTAACTGAATCATGGGTCAACCCAAGTTTTTGATAGTCTTACACTTGGTCAATTCTCCCCCGATTTCTTTTGAAGCTCGGCCTGGTCATGGGTCAAACTGTCAGGTCGAGCCAAGTTTTAAAATAGTTGTTTTCCAGATGTGATGCTTCTAGTTTAGTCAATCCTTAGGGCCATGAGTTTCAAAAGTTTACACGAGTTAATATCATTTTCTTTCCCAATTACATCCTTCACAGTTGTTCATTTTAAAAAAGGATCTTTGTTTATCCGGGTGGCCTAGGTTTTTTGAATTTTAAGAAAATATATTTTGGTATCTAACTTCATTTTTTTCAGTCCTTTTTTAAAAGAGAGAAAAGGAGTCATCGGATTCCGACTTAGAGAGAAAAAATGATCATTGGGGAAGATTACGACCACCAAAATAATTGTTTTTTGTGTTAAAAGGCTCCATATGATAGGGGGTTACGTTTATGTGTTTTTTTTACCTTAAAAACACCTAAAAATATAGATCTGAGCTTGGGAAGAATTTTTGTTTCAGGTGGATTTCGGGTTTTGAGGTGGTTTTTTGGGTTTTTGATGGCCATAGATTGGTTTAACAATGTCTCTATGGTGTTTTCTAGATGTTTTGGGTGAAAAAACAAAAGACCTTGTTTTTCCAGCCAACATAGTGACTGAATTCTGGGTTGCGCAAGTGACTTGTCGTCTGCTAATACGGGTTAGTCATGTTTGTCATACCCAAATAACGTGAATCTAATATATTTGCTAGAACCAAATAACATGGATTGGTTTATTAGGTCTAACATGTTTTCCAGACCCAAATACAATATGCCAGACCCAAGACACTAACGCCAAGTCCAAAGTAACATGAGTGTGGCATGTTTTCCAAACCTAAGATGCCTAGACTTAGCACTAGCCAAGTCCAAATAACATGGACTTGGTGGGCAACCAAGTCCACATAACATGGGTTTAGGATTTTTTTTTTATACCCAAAACACCTAAACTTGGTGCTAGCCAAGTCCAAAGTGCATGGAATTAGGCAATCAGCCAAGTCTATAGTAATGTGAGTCTAGCATGTTTGTCAAACTCAAGTATATGTGGATTAGGCATGTTTGCCAGACCCAAATAACTAGCCAAGTCCAAAGTATGTAAACTTGGCAGTCAGCCAAGTCCACATGACGTGGGTCTAGCATGGTTGCCAGACCCAAAGCTCCTGGACTTGGTGCACAAACAAGTCCACAGTGCGTGGACTTGGCAAGACAACCAAGTCCAAAATACATGGACTTGCAGTCAGCCAAGTCCACATGACGTGGGTCTGGCATGTTTGCTAGACTCAAAGCCTGTGGACTCGATAGATAGCCAAGTCCAAAGTGTACGAACTTGGTAGTCAACTAAGTTCAAGTAGTATGGGTCTGGCATGTTTGACAGACCTAAAATGTCTGGACTTGACGGTAATCCAAGTTCAAAGTGCATGGATTTGACAGTCAATCAAGTTTAAAGTAACATAGGCCTAGCATGCTTGCCAAACTCAAGGTGTCTGGACTTGGCAGTCAATAAAGTCCAAAGTAACGTGGGTCTAATATGTTTACCACACTCAAAGTGTCTGGACTTCACGACAAATAACGTGGGTCTGGCATATTTGCGAGACCTAAAATGCCTGGACTTAGCAGACTGTCAAATCCAAAGTAATGTTGGTCAAGCATGTTCACCAGACCCAAGATGTCTGGACTTCGCGGTCAGCCAAGTCTAAAGTTCGTAGACTTGGCAATTAGCCAAGTCCGTATCACGTGGGTTTAACATGTTCACTAGACCCAAGATGTCTTGGCTTGGCGAACTGTCAAGTACAAAATACATGGACTTGATGGTCAGCGAAGTCCATAGTAATGTGGATCTGACATGTTTGTCAGACCCAAGTAAATATGACTCAAGCATGCTTGCTAGACCTAAGACGTCTGTTAAGTCCAAAATGCATGAACTTGGTAATCAGCCAAGTCCACATGACATGGGTCTGGCATATTTACCAAACCCAAGGCACCTGGACTTGGTGCACATATAAGTCTAAAATGCGTGGACTTGGCAGGACAACCAAGTCCTTAAAAACACCTAAAAAAACATATTTGACCTTAAGAAGAATTTTTGTTTCGGTTGGATTTCAGGTTTTTTGTGATTTATTTGGTTTTTGGTGGCCATGGATTGGTTTAACAAGGTCTCTAGGTGTTTTAGGTCAAAAATAGGTTTAAATGGGTTTTCGGTGAAAAAACAAAAGGCTTTGTTTTTCCAGCCACCACAATGGCCGAATTCTAGGTTACATAGGCAACACATCGTCTGCTAATATGGGCCTGGCATATTTACTAGTGGAATGTTTGTCAGACCCAAGTAACGTGGGTCTGTCATGTTTGCCAGACCCAAGGCGTATGAACTTGGTGCCTGCCAAGTTCAAAGTAACATGGGTTTGACATGTTTGTCATACCTAAGACGCTTGCACTTAGTGCCGACCAAGTCCAAAGTATGTGGACTTGGCAGTCAGCCAAGTTTAGAGTAAACATGTTAGACCTGAGATGTCTGGACTTGGCGAGCAGCCAAGTCCATATAACGTGGTTCTAGTATGTTTACCAAACCCAAAACACCTAGACTTAGCAGACAATCAAGTCCAAAGTACGTGGACTTAGACGGTCAACTAAGTCTACAGTAATATGAGCCTGACATGTTTGTCAAACCCAAGTAACGTGGGGCTGACACATTTGTCATACCCATATAACATGGGTCGTATAATTTTGTCAGATCCAAGTAACATGTGTTTGACATATTTACTAGATCCAAGGTGTCTGGATTTGGCATCAGCCAAGTCCAAAGCACGTGGAATTGGTGATCAGCCAAGTCCACAGTAACATAGGTCTGGCATGTTTGCCAGACCTAAGATATCTGGACTTGGCAGACAGCTAAGTCCAAAGTCTATGGACTTGACAGTCAGCCAAGTCTAAATAACATGGGTGTGGCATGTTTACTAGACCCAATATGCCAAGACTTGGAGAATAGCCAAGTCCAAAGTACATGGACTTGGTAATTAGTCATGTCCTACTGCTTTCCATGTTTACATACATTTACTTGCTAATGACTAATGTTTTGTAGCAAATTGAAGTGACTGGCATGTTATAGTTACCTTTCATTAACTTTGGTTTCGATACTATTAGTTTCTTCAATCTTAGAAGATTTTTTTTCGGTAATGTTTATTAATGTTTTTTTGCAAATGTTCGCAATGTAGTGCGGGCAATCTAACTAGTGTACACACACACACACACACACACACTGTGACATGTTAAAAATATACTACATAACTCAGTAAATACTAGTATATTAGCTCGTGCTCCACTACGAGTTGGATCATTTTTTTCAAAAAATATATATAAAAAATCAAGTGCTCAAATAATATTTTTAATAGTGTTATTAAACCTGAACAAGTGGGTTAATTTTGAAACCTTCCGACTCAACTCTTTGTCTAACTCAAGTTTTTAATTAAACCGTGTGAAAGCTAGCTTGACTTAAATCGATCAATTTCATAGCTTCAAATGCAACCTTGATAATCGATAAAAACATGACTTAGCTTTTTAAAAAACTTCAAGATGATAATTTTTTTTAAAAAAATATTAAGATAATGACAAATTGGATCGACCTCGCCCCCTCCCCCTTGCGACCTGGGTCATGGACTTTATTGGGTTTAATAAATTTTTGTATAATTTTTTTATTTAATTATATGATAAAAATAGATACTCATAAAATTGAGCACCAACCTAAAAATAGACACTTATTTGAGACAATTATCCCTAGAAAGCAAACAAAAATCAATAATGCAATTCAATTCCCAATAATCCAATATTAAATGATGAAATTGAAAAAACAATTAAGAAAATTTAAAAGAAAAAAAAAGAAGCATATCCTATCGGTGGGTAAACTCGTCAAACTTGTGAATCGGGTAAGTTGGGCTATTACGTCAAACCTGTGAACTGAGTTATAGACTCCATGGAGATTATGATTTTTTTTTTCAATCTATTTTTTATTCAACTATATGATAACTAAAATAGATGATTGCGAAATCAAACAACAACTCAATATAGAGATTGTTTAGATTACAATAACCTCATAAAAGGTGAAACGAAACCAATTATGAAACTAAATTCTCAATTAACTCAATATTTAAGGATAAAAGAAAACTAATTTTAAAAAGTTAAACTTGTCAGACCCATGAACCAAGTTAATCGGTCAAATCTATTAATAGGTCCATGGACTTTATATAGTTTAATAATATAATTTTTTTTAAAAAAAACTATTTTTTTAACTATATAAGAACAAAAAAGATGATAAAAAAAAATTCAAGTTTAAATATAAAAAAAGACACCCCATTGAACTCATGAACCAGGGCAACCCGGGTTACCCTGGCAAACCCGCAAACCATGCTAACCTTATAAAAAGGTAAAATAAAAGGAAATAAATTATAAAGTCAAATTCTCAACCATTCCAACATTAAAAGACGAAATCGACAAAAACAAATTTGAAAAAAAAAATCATAACAAAAATTTGAAAACATAAAAAAAACAAAGAAAGCATAACATTATGGATTACTATTGTCATTCACAGTGCAATATGTGTGGGTGAACAATGGTTTCCTCACACCCTTTCATTTTTGTTACTTTATAAAGTCTAATAACATGACTTTTCTCTAAAACTATTTTTTTTAATTATATGAGAAAAAAACAAACTATAAAAAAAGTCAAGTTCAATTAAAAAGAAAAAGGACAACCTATCAAACTCATAAACCATGGCAACTTGGGTTACCTTGACAAACTAGTAAATCATGCTAATCTCATATAAAGACAAAAAAAAAAACCAAATTACAAAGCTAAATTCTCAACAATCTCAATTTTAAAAGATGAAATCAACAAAAAAAATCATAACAAAAATTCAAAAAAAAAAAGAAAGCAAAACGTTATGGACTACCATTGTAATCCATAATGCTATGGGTGTTTTGTGAACAGTGGTTTCCTCCACATTCTTTAATTTTTGTTACTTCATAAAGTTTAATAACATGGTTTTTCTCTAAAACTATTTTAGATACTCTTGTGAGAAAAACATGAGAAAATGATGTGGCCTAACTGATTTCTAAAACAAAAGGAGAAATGGTTAGTCGAAGGAGTCGATCTTGTTCATATCATTAACGTGTCATCAAAACACGTAATCATCTTTATATATCTCTCTCTCTATTTTTAAATCTTTTCATCTTTACTTGGATCTTCTGCTAAATATAAAAGAAGTTTCTAGGACAAACGCATCTACTCATCCTCTTCATTTTGCATTTATCCTTTAATGGTAAAGATATTATATATTGATTTTAATTTTTTTGAGAAGATTATTAAAAAACAATGTGTCTTTACAATCATTTATGTTTAACTTTTGTAGCACACATTTCTTTCAATTTATTACTTCTGAAAATGACTAAGGTAGTTTCTTGTTGCAAGGTCATTATAAAGTATAGGGAATGTACATGTTAGTGAAACCGGTAATGAGTTTCAATGAATAAAAGAATAATAAAAATAAAAAAGTAATTCTAGGTACTTAGTATGGTAATAAAGAACAAAACATAAGAAATGATAGTGCAAAAAAAAAAGGTGATGGTGGAAGCACCGGTAAAAAATCAGTAATGTTACTGTGAAAATGCTAATAAGTCCGATAAATAAATAAAGGTGGAAAATATAAAATAAATATATTTTAAAAAGAAAAAAAAAACTCCTGAAGGTTTATAAGAATAATCGATGATTTATGTAACAATTGAAAAAGAACATTTGGATTTTTAATGAAAAATCGCAAACCAACAAGATTTAAAGTAATGTGCATAAATTTCAATCTAATCGTTAGATCGGGCTAAATGTTTGCAAGGCTTCTCTTGACATACTACTCTACCTTGATTTTAAATTTCAAGTCAATCAAGGTTTTGGACTCACAATTTAAATAGAAAATCATGTAGTTTACATGAAAAAAAATCTAAAGAGGCATAATTGAGTGACAAACTTGTAAAGAAATTGAATATTCCCCCTCCTTTCCTTGTCGAAAATCCGACCAGCCATGGTGAAAAGAGAAAAAAGAAAGAGCTTGAGAAGGTGAGAATCTTAGAGAGAAGTCATGAAATTAAAGGGCTTTAAGCGATTTAAAACATAAAAATCCTGAAAGGAACAAAGAAAAGTGAGAGAAATAGGTGTTTGTCATTAAGGTTGAAATTGCTTTTCATCAAAATTTGATTATTGTTTTTCTTTAAATTAATTTTTGTTAGTGTTTTTGGATTGTTTTGATGTGTTAATGTCAAAAATAATTTTTTTTTAAATGAAAAAAATATTATTTTAATGTATATCCAAGCAAAAATCACTTTAAAAAACAATATCTACCACAAGATAATTGATATAATTGCTCATCATGGAGGTTCGGCATTTGTCTAAAAAATTGGTCTTTGGAGTACATTTCATACATTAATATCTTGTTCATAAGTAAGCAACTGTTTGATGTAGACTTGCATGGATTAAAAATAAGAAATGACAAAGGTAACATGATTATGGACGATGTCTCGATGTTTAAAGTAATTAGCATGCATGAAGAAGAAAGAGAAGAAAAGATTCATTTGTATGTTAAAGAGGATACTAAAGCTACTCCTCTAGCATTAAGAATGCCTAAATGCTATAACAACTAATATCTTGGTTGGCCAAATGGTACTAAATATTTTTCTTCGAATGATGATAAAGGTAGAAAGAATAATAAGGTTTATTGGTACTTTAGTTAAAAGATATAGATTTTGATGATAAAGATGTGTGATTCTGACTTGAGTGGTGGTGTTAATAGTGATTAGTACTTAAAAGTGCATTTTTATCAAGGTTTTATATCATCATTTTGCACATAAAGTATCAATAACTCCTTAAATAAAGCATGTTTTATTATAACATATCTAATAATATAAAATACCTTTAATTTATGGTAAATGTTCATCTTAAATGTAGGCCTATCACATAAATGAAAGATTGATTGATCAGTTGAAGTACTGAAATTGAAAGGACAAAGAGATGGCCAAACTTAGAAAAGAGATGTTAATGCAGTCCAAACTGAAACATTGTTCGGTAATCGGGTCATATCTGGAGCTGCAGATATCAGATTTAGGTCTACTTTATATGGATGGAAAGGTAAGATATAGGTCTACAACTTTCATGGGAGCCCAAAATTTAACAAGGCTGTTTTGCAAGTCCAAATTGTAGCAACAACGAAGAAGTCCGAATCTATCCTGCAGCCTAGATACTTTTCAGTGTTCAGCACATATCTCGAGTTCTAGAAGTCCAAATGATCTCAAATTTTACCTTGGAAAGATGAGACAATTTCCTAGAACTTTCATGATTGAAGTCTGTTCAAATTATGACTTTATCAATGATATTTTTGGCAAACAAGAATATAATAATTGTCACCAAGTCAAGATGTGGCCACCCATTCATCAATTAGTCAACAACTCAATAGTTCTGAATTTTGGCCTATAAAAGGAGGCATTTGCCATGTATTTAGGCATCTTGGTTTTCAGATCAAGATCATGCTCTTGCTCTCTCTTTATATTTTGTAATGCTTAAGTTTTGCTTATATTAATTTCTTGCTTATGCTTTTCATTTCCTTTCCTTGTTTATTTATGTTTCTCTCTTTCATTATATTTAGCTAAGTTAATTATGTCAAGGTAAAAAGGGTACACTAATGGTGTAAGAATAAGTATAATATAAAAATAACATGGACCTTAATGTTGGATACTAACATGCTTTATATTTGTTATCTTGTTCACTTTTAATACTTTGCTTGTTAAATGGTTAATCTAGATTTATGTTGTATAACACTTGATACAACAAATACTTGACACTTTCATAGCTCATACTGTATGGTATAACCGACACCTGTGCTATGAAAGGAACTTGATTTGTTGTTAACATAAGTTATAATCATGAATGCCTGACAACATTTACAAGTATTAGCATTATTCGAATAAGATAACTAATGTAATCATGTTAACAATTTATAATCCGATTGGAACCTCTTTTGTGTGTGGTTTCCAGTTGATTAATAAAAAGACTTTATACTATACTTGTTTGAAATACCATTAGTGGATCCTCTAACCTTGACATTTGTTTTTATCATTGTTTAATTCTCATATTGATCTTCCATCTCAAAGTTCTCATCAACTTCTTTTTCTTCATCTTTATTATTATTATCATTATTAATAGTATTATTGTTATTGTTATTATTATTATTACTACTACTACTATTACTACTACTACTACTACTACTATTACTATTACTATTACTATTACTACTACTACTACTATTTTTACTACTGCTACTACTATTACTACTACTACTACTACTACTACTACTACTACTACTACCACTACCACTACCACTATTGTTGTTGTCATTGTTTTTGTTGTTACTATTGTTTTTGTGTTATTGTTGTTTATAATTTATACAATTAACCTCCCTGTGGTTCGACCCCGGTCTTGCCGGGTTATTTATTACTTCGACACTCCTACACTTGGAAAAGGATATCAATCTTTTGGTCGTGTCAAGTTTTTGGCACCGTTGCCGGGGAGGTAAATTCTTGTACAAATTATAGTATTTATTTTATTTTCTCTTTTCACTTTTCTTGTATCTATCTTTGTTTATTTTGTTTTGTTTCTTTTTGTTTTGTTTTCTTCTTCTTTTTATTCTCTTCTTACATGTGCATGAGAATTTGGTCACGTATATTAAGTGGTAGACTTTGTAGGGTATCCTCATTATTTTAAGAAAATATGGCCGAAGAAGATAACCAATCACTTCATAATGAGAATATTCGGGTTAGAACACTTAAACACCACATGAATCCTACAAGAACAAGTGCACCCTCATGCATAGTTTTTCTTCCTGATGCATCTCATTTTAATTTTAAATTAAACATTATTCAACTTTTACCATTTTTTCATGGCTTAGATTTAAAAAATCCATACTTGTATTTAAGAGAATTTGAGGAGGTCTGTAACACCTATAATGACTCAAATTATAGCATGAACACCATTAGGTTAAAGCTTTTTCCCTTTTCACTAAAAGATAAAGCTAAAGCATGGCTACAAAATTTGAGACCTGGATCCATTCGTGCTTGAGATGAAATGCAACAACAATTTTTAAAGAAGTTTTTTCCATCTCACAGAACAAACTCTTTCAAAAGACAAATAATCACTTTCACTAAAAAACCAGGAGAAACATTTTACTAATGTTGGGATAGGTATCGAGACTTGCTTAATACTTGCCCTCATCATGGTTTTGAAACATGGAGATTGGTGTCACATTTTTATGAAGGGTTAACTCCTAGAGATAGGCAAATGGTTGAATTGATGTG
>Ga0325405_1006179_pt1 | contig 12095 bp, 7 predicted proteins | sample PopdelMetagenome_21_FD_205663 | JGI IMG/M metagenome (GOLD analysis project Ga0325405, IMG submission 205663) | Populus deltoides microbial communities from Bellville, Georgia, United States - Xylem-Control-R2 | ecosystem: Host-associated > Plants > Phyllosphere > Stem > Wood/Secondary xylem...
TTTTTTTAAGTGTAAATAAAAAAATTTATACACACATATAATAAAAGAAATCGAGAATTATGTGTGCTAATAAACTAAATAAAAATCATTAACAATAGCTAAAAATAAAATTGAAAAAATCAAGAGACAGATGTAAATCAAGATATTTAATCTCGCAAGATGGATATTTACCCTGTTGTGTTTGCTAAATTTTGTTGATGAAAATAATTTCTTTATTCAATTAAACGATAATAGAAATAGACACACACTTTAAATTATTTGAGTAAAATAAAAAGGGAAAAATATATTATGCTAGGCTGCACACATTGGAAATATTATTTCAAAATAAATATTTTTTTTGTTTTAAAAAATAAAATTTATCTATACAAAAGATTAAAAAAAATTATACATGAATAAAAAAAAATCACTTCAAAAATTAAACACACACAAAATAATTTTATAAAAATATTCTCTATCCAAAAAAGTTAAATAAGCAAATAAAAAAAACAGATGAATGATATTAATTAAAATATAAATTTAAAAATTATTTAAATAAAATACATTAAAGAAAGGTAACACCAAAAAAAAAAATAATAATAATAGCACAAGCTTGCACACCTTGGCTTGGTTTTCATTATTATTATTATTATTATTTAACGTCGCTTGTCAATGTAGATAATGTGTCGATTGCAAATCTAAAATATTCCAGCAATGGTGCTAGAAAGTCATGGCAACGTCTCTTTTGGCAAAACAAAAAACTCAATTTTGAAGCTATATCAACCTAAAAATAAATCATTAACACCCTTAAAACACCCACAAATCAATCCATCAACTCAAAATATCCAAGAAAATGTTCAAAAACCTGAAATCAAACTAGTTTAGATTTATCTTCCTCGACATAGATCTATTTTTTCAAGCAATATTGAGGCACCAAACAACCACTTTCAAGCCCCTCTCTTCTCATGGAACCCATGCACATAAAAAAAATCCATTTTGGTTGTTGGAAATGGCTTGAACGGTGACTTTCTCTCTCATTGCCGAAACCAGACGATCCATCTCTCTCTCCTCTTTCTAATTAGCTTGTGCACACCTGTGGTCAGCTTGTGCACACCTCGATTATTCCCACGAGCCCTGAAGTTAACGACTATATAAGCTTCCAGTGTCCATTATATTAACAACCACAGGACTTGAACCTGAAATCATAAAAAGGATAAGTCTCTTAATCTCAAACTCTTTATTATTGAGCCACCTACTAGATATTTCATTCATCAACATACTTGAAACTAGTAATAAAACACATTCTTTTTCGATCCATATGCACATATATGCATAACTTTATTTCTTACAATAAAAAATCTTGAACTCGATATTATTTGATAGAAGAAGAGGTATTGATGTCAGTTTAGCTACAACTTATTAACTTAATTCATACACATTAATTTTTTGAATTTATGAATTCAAATTGACAAATCATTGTCAGTAAGGGAACAGTTAGCAGATCATTTTGGAGTAGAGAGAAAAAAACGAGGAGACATGGGAACATGAGATGCTATACATGTTCTGCTCCCTTTAAAACTTGCAGGAGTGCTTGTCTCCCGCACCCCCAGACATTGAAAGACCTTTCTTTCCCTCTGTCATGACTTCAATGCCAGTCCAATATATGGAGATAACCATCCTTTTAAAGCCTTAAATATTGATATTCTTATAAGAAATCACCATCAACATATGATCAGTGCGTACGACTCCATATTTCGATCTCCAGGCTCCATGTGAACGGAAATGAAGTCACCTTGACTCTAGCTAAACGGTGCATGGATATATATATCTATATATATATATAATTAACTTCTAATGACGATTATTATTGACTCTAGCTACGAACATGACTTCTAAGTGCAATGAAATGTTCTCTCTACAGGTAAAGTAGAATATTGCTCTACAAGATCATGGAAAAAGAAAAGCTTTAATTTTTGACAGAAAAAAACAAAGCTACCAATCATTTTTTGTCGATGTTTAAAAACACTGTTGAAATCATGTTTTTTAAAAAAAATTAAAAGAAAATTTTTATAAATTATTTTTTTATATTTTTAAATCATTTTGATATGCTGTTGTAAAAATAATATTTTTAAAATTTTTATTTTAAATAAAAAATATTTTAAATTATAACTATCCAAATTTACAGAGGAGAATAATAAAGGAATTAATGCAAATCATATTTCCTTACACTTTTATCTACTGTTGCTTGAAACTTTACCTCAGTTTTTTTTTTAACGGTAATTTTTTTTTTCGTTGATTCTTCAAAACTTCAAATTATCAAACCAAGAAAATTTTCAAATTATACATAAAAAGGATCAATTATTATTATAATTCACATTACCAATGGGATTTTACATTATGATTCTTTTTCATTAATAAATACATTAATTTAACATTCATGAAAAGTTTCGTAAAATGTATTTATTTTTTTATTCTTTATATAGTCTAATATAGTATTGTTGTTTATGTTGAACAACAATCGTCTATATATATAACAAAACATTAACATTATCAATCATTGATATTATTAAGAGTATTTATATTATATTAATGTTTACTTTTCTTAAGGTTTTTAAATGTTTTTAATGAGATATTAGAGTCTAAATGCGGATTTGACTGGAAGAGAAGTATGGGAGGAAAGTAAGAGAAAATAAGAAGAAGAAGAAAGCCAGTGTCTTGTTAGTTAATTAATACTTAATAGTAAAGGGAGGGTTTTAAACTTTTTCAACACGACAGGAGCTTGAATGGAAGATCGATGATCTATGAGGACAAGAATTTAGTTTACCTTTTGCGTCACAAGCATGCATGCCAACTTGAGTGTCCCATTGACCAGCTTGCTCAAAGGAGGAAAACGATACTAGCTAGCAACTTTATAAATTTGGATGATCAATACTGCCAGAGACTAATCAAAGTGTAATTCCTATGCATCAAACATTGAGTGAATGGTGGCTAGTCATCACATGATGTGGACTCCATATAAAAAACTTGTTAAAGCAGCTGATGGTACTTTGTATGTAGCATGTAGTTGAGTCAGAATCCCACGAAGAGGAAATTGAGAGCTGCAAAATCTTTTATGAATGAGAGGTTGCTTGTTTGTCACCTGGACAAAGGACTTGAACACGATGGCAATATTGCAATCTTTTTATTAATAAACATGGCTCGTTTTAATGGTCTGGTTTCGATGATTCCTGAGCATGAAAAGAAGATGAAAGCTCCCAGATGAAAATTTGGTGCAAGTATTATTTCTAAGTGTTATGGATATCGTAAGAATCACATGGAGGTTATGTCTTGTACGTAAACAATAAAAGAGGTTTACAGCCACAAGCTTTCTCAAGAAGTTGAGGAAGAAACCAGAAAAGGGTCGATGATCAGTACCGAGTCAACATTTGTCAATATATGGAAGCAAGGAACTGTTGATCGTTTGAAATTATATATGATGAAGAGGAAGAAGTTTCCCATCATGAAGGGATGCCGCGAGAGTTTTCAACTAATTACCAACACAATCATAAGGCCACATTCTAACACAAGTGCATTTTTTCAGAGGTAAATTCACAAAGTCGTCGACGCAGTTTGGACTATTAACACAGGTTTTAGAGGACGATTAGGTCAGCGAAACCTCCTTTTTTGCCTTTAAAAACAGGACTTAATTCCCTCTTTGTTGGGCAAGTAATTGTCAATGGTCAAGGACATAATTGCGGGTGCTTGAGAGATTTGTTCCTATGACTCTGGCTTTTGTTAAACCAAACAAACGTAGTTGTCTTATCTAGTGCTAATATGATTGCTTGTGGAAACACCAAAAACTAACCCAGAAGGTAAAGTCATAAGTACTTGCTTTAAAATCATTGTTCCCAACTTTTCTAGAATTCGTTGGAATGCTTCAGTTCTAATTAGATCTCAACAAAGTGATTCGTTAGCTTCTTACCACCAACAACAACAACAAAAAAAAAAAATGTGATTTACTGGGTCATATTTTTTTTATTACTACTGGTGTGAAACTTTTCTTGCCGATGCTTTAATACTTCGTCTTGTCCGGAGATTTTAAATCGTTTTAGCATGTTAATATCAAAAATGAATTTTTAAAAATAAAAATATATTAATTTAATATGTTTTTAAATAAAAAATACTTAAAAAAACAATATATACACATCACTAAACGTGTCCCTAATCAAGCAATTAGTCAAAGTGGGTCATCGCAAAAGACGAAGCCCACACCAAAAAGAAAGAGCAGTGGTACGACAAGGGTAATGGATCCATAAAAGTGGGTGATGTGTTGAGGGATGTGGGACTAGGACTAAAAATTGTTGGGCCCCAATTTTGTTTTCTTTTAATTGTTGCTGTCCCTCTTTCGGAGGTAAATTCATGTTTTGACCCATCAACGTGTCAACAAACATCCTTTACTTCCTTTCAAGCACCGGCCAATTTCTAAACTCTTTTAGTATTTATTGTGGTGGTTTTTAATTTAGGCTTTTAAATATGTATATATCAATCAGTAACCTCCAAGTTTTTGCATATTAATATTAAATACATAAAGATTTAAAAAGTTATGTTTTAATGTGAGACTTTTTACATTCCCCGTGAGATTTTTTTGTCCTATATAAAATTGTTGAGATTTTTTTATGACAAGACGGCTCATTCTTATTGAAAAAGATAGTTAACTGGCTTATTTTCATTAAAAAAATGTTTTTTGAAAAAAAAAAAGACAATGTACATTCAATGTAATAATTGAGCAGATTTTTGGAGACTAGGATGACATGAAAAGTCATTTATCTAACGGTAAGGGTGAAGAGTTATTTCTTCTATAACCCTAATCGTTTTTGCTTTTGTTTTTTTTTTTTTTACTTTCACTCGTTATAACCTCTGTAAAAATAGTTTTGTTTTATTCTGAGAAGTTGTCATCTTAGGTATCTTCCACCAAATATTTATTTCTCTTTTTATTTTAGTCAGAAGAATATACCTAAAAGGAGTTAGATTTGACCCTAAAAATAAAGATACTATTGCCTCCGGTAAAGAGTTCAGGTTCCAACTTGAAACTAGAGGAAGTAGCAGAAGATTGGGGTCCATCAAACTGGACCCCAAAACTAAAGGGAGCGGAACCCCAGCACCTACCTCTAGTAAGGGGAAGGTAGTTCTCCTCGTCAAAGAAATTATTTCCCTATTGATTGTCATACCCTCTCGCGAGAGCGCGATATTATGGTAACCCTTGTTGAGGGGGTTAAGAGATCTTTGGTTAGATAAGGAGTCGTCACCTAGTATTATAGTTACTAGAAATCCTAACTATTATTTTACAGATTCTAGGCAAAGGACTAGTTGCATAAAAGGTAGGTATTAACACCTATAGTACGCCCAACCTAAGGTAAGTTGTATTGTTTTTCTTTGTTTACTATGGTTTGAATTTCTATCAACCTACTATAGTAGGTTTGCTACGATGAACAAACCTTGGTTTTTTAGGTCAAGAACTTGGTCTGAAAGGTTCAAATGTTCTCAATTATCTTTGAGGCTTCTTTCGGAGCAAACTTGTAATTTTTTCCACAACCGCGTCATTCCAAATAACATTTCAGGTAAAATTCCTTACAGTTTTTATCTTTATATTAGAAGTGAATAAGTTGTATTACTCCCATAATATTTCAAATGTTGATCCCCCTATACAGGTTTTTTTTTAATCTTTATATTAAAATGAGTAATATAAATTATTATCTCTAATAATACTTTAGATATTAACTTTTTTTTAGGTTTTTTATCTTTATATTAAAAGTGGATACTATATTTTCCGCTAAAAATAATTTTTTATATATTTTTCAAATATAAACCAAACTCCTTTGGAATTTTATAAACTTGTTGTAAAATCCATGCAAGTTTTTTTAAAAACATACCATAATATTTTAGATTTTTAGAAAAAAATGCTCAAATAGTTTTTAGGATTTTTTGCCATAAGCAAAAACTTTTGATATATTTTTACGAAGTTATTTTATTTTTAAGGCCTTGTCTGGCAAAAATCTGTTTTCCTTTATCAAGAAGGGTGAAAATCAAACAGAGCCTTACATGTCTGACTTGAATTTGTTCTGAAATCTTTAATTCAACTATAAAACAAACCAAAATCAAAACAAAAACCCAAAATAGATTAAACATGCAACAACATAAAAACATAATATATTTTTTTTGTCAAAAATGGATCAAAACCCAAAAAACTCAAGAATAAGAAAAACAAATATAGAACATTAAAAGAGAACCCAACAATGTGACTCTCAAACCAACCATATATGAACAATCCAAGGACATAGACATGTCGAGAATCAAACATTAAATCATGATCAAGCCTCAAACATCAACGATTATCTCTTAATAAACCCAATTTGGCCAAAATAGGTTTTGGTACAAAAAACAAAACCCTGAAATTAAAACTCATAAAAAATAGTTATTAATGCAAACTTACCCTAGATTATTAATTAATAAAGTCTAACAAAGTGTTTAGTGTAAAGAAAGGGACCAAAATTGATCCAAATCATAGATCTAAAGTAATGTTCTTAGGAAGAACATGAAAAACAGAAACCCAGATTTTGCTCAGAAATGCATTAGCCACTACCAAACCTAGAAAATGCATTTCAAGCCTCAAAACCAAGTCTTTTTGGTTCACACAAACCACATTGCCATACAAACAATAACAAAACAACAAATCATAGAAAACATGCATAAAATTTCAATTTTCAAAATTGTTATAACTAAACAACAAGCATATTCAACAAAGTGGGATTCAAAATTGACACTTTAACACTTCACAAGACTCAAACAAAACATAAGAGCCAAGAACATGCATCAACAAGCCAAAAAAAAAAACCTACTGCCATGTTTGGCAGTTTCCAAAAACTATTCCATTTCAGCAAAAGAAATATCCAAATATATTTTAAACATCTAGCAAACATTAACAACCTATATAAAGTAGAATTAAGCAAAGAAAAATAATATTTTAATGCATTAGTGGAAATCTAAGATCGATACAATGTAACACTAAAACAAGCTCAAAACATCATTAAAAATACAAGGAATAACTAGAGATGTGCTTTATGGACATCACCTGCTATGTTAGATGAAGGTTTAATACCTTCTAAGCTCAAATAGTGGCAGCTTCTCTTTTGCTCTCTTTTACAAAACTCTATCTCCATAAATTTCTACCATTTCAAAGCTAACAAAACCATTGTGCTAGACTCATGAACTTTCACGAATAGGATATTTTTATCCTAATTTTCTCTCATTTTATCTGCTTTTAAGCTCTAATTTTTCAGGGGCTATTTATAGGGTTTTGGTGAGTTGTTTTATGGATTCAATCAATGATTGATCATGATTGATCATTGTTTAATCCTTTAATCAAAATGGGAGGGTTTTAGACAACTTTTAACAATTAGAAGTTTTGTACTTGGCTTGGTTTTGCAATGGTGGTTTTGGTTTTGGGGATTCATAGTAGTTTTGCTAAAATTCGAAGAAATGGGCTATTTCTAGTCTTTTGATCTTGATAAAAAGATTTTCAGCCATTTGATAAGAACCCACTAAGAAGGTTTGACGTGTGAATACACAAGAAAAATAAGTGGTTTTTGCATAATGAGTATCACGGTCATGGCTTACTAAATTGACCACTTTTGAAGCTTAGTTGGAGCAACTCCGACATCATCATCATTGGAAACCACCTGAAGGTGGTAGAGGGGGTGCACACCTTTTTTTTTTTATCTAACTTTACTTGATTTGGATGTTTGTGTCTTCATTTTTATTCATTTAAAGGTGTTAACTCGATCAGCCCAGAATTTGCAAATACAATGATAATTGATTAGGGACAAGATGTTAGTGAGTTCACTGAAGAAACGAGATGTAAATGTTTGATCGGAGTAGCATATCCTTGTATAGGAGGTTTTCTCAATTGAATGGTGGTGGTTAGAACCCCTGGGGTAGTCAGAGATGCCATATTCATTCACCTAAAAATGCTTACTTGATAAGTTAAAAACTGCTAAAAGAAGAAGATGAAAAATGGTCGAACGATGTGTCACTCAATCGCTTCATTAAATCTGAGTGACATGTAGTCTAGGTTAAACCTTAAAATTATGGTTTTTAATTTGATATTTGGCCAATTTCAATTTGATCCATCATCTTTTGATTTCTTTTAATTGAACTTGTAATTGTCTTCCAACTTTCAGTTTCGTGCAATTCGTTCATGTCAAACTCAATTGTTAACCCCAAATGTTATTTTTTTAAAAAAATTTGGTTCTTGGTTCTTGATTTGTGTATTTTGACCTTTAATTGATCAATAAACTTCTATTTTTCTTCAATTTGACCCTTGATTTTGCTGATTTCAATCTATGAAGTCTTGTGCCTTTTACAGTTTGATCATTGGTTTTGAATTTCTTTAATCAAGTCTCTAATTGCCTATGAAACTTCAATATTTATGCAATTAACCCTTGATTTGACCAAATTAGCTTCTTAAAATTCCCAATTCAACCCCCAATTGAACTCAAAAATCAATTTTTCTTGTAATTAATCCCTCAATAAATTCAACTAAACCCTAAAAATTTCAAATTGAGTTCTTAAACATTTAATTTTGAATTTCTCTTACCAAATTCAATTTTTTCAATTCTAGAAGCCTTCACTAGTCCATATTGGACTATTAATTTTTCCAACCTTGTATATTTTGATTCTTCCCAACCAGTGATTTTCTGGGTGTATTTCATGTTCTCTCCATTGATATATTGTTTTTTTTAACTTTTTCAAAAAAAATTCTATTTCCTTTTTCTTTGTTTTTTTTTCTCTTTTTTGTATATTTGCGTATGGCTCTAAAATGGATAAAGATTGCCTCAGGCCCCTGAGGATGATTCCTTTAACACCTTAAAGTGTATAGGTGGTGGCATTTATCATGGTCGGCAGCCAAGAGAGTATATAACTCAACTTCCTACTAGGGTTGAGTGTATCAGCCAATTGATCTTGGGCTTTTCCTAATGTCAATTTGAAATTAAAGCCCCTGTATGCATGTATAAGTTGTGGTATACTTTCACTCTCAACAGGTTTGTAAGGGAACCATTCAAGTGTTACGAGTTAGGTCCATGCCAATTATATCCTAATAGATGGATAATCCTAATTGCCTTTGATAAATTCTTTAAGCTTGTTGGAATCAAGCCTACTCTTAAACTCATTAAGACCTATTACCATCTGGTCACCAGGACCAATGGTGGCAATGACCGACATTAGTTTTTTTTACCTTTGCCAACAGACCCGCAAGAGCTATGAAGAGGACTCTATAGGGCAAGCCTGAGATGTCAAAACATAGAGGGGGTGACTAATACTAATGTATAATGGGTTAGTCAACCCTAGAGATAGGATACAACAAATCTGGGGTTGCTTTTATTATTTGATGGTACCTCCCTCTAAGGTGAATAGTAAGCCTCATTTGAGTTTGGATGAGGAGGAATCACGTGTTGTATAGGTATCAACCCCAACCAAATATGGTATCAATAAAATGAATAAAGGGAAACTACTAGACCACGCTATAAAGTATGCAACTTATTTATCATTTGTTTTTCATGTTTCTAAGTTCATTTTTTTACTTTATTTTTATGCAGGGTTAACAATTAAAGAACAAGAGAAACTTCAACTGGGTCTATATAGGAAAGCTTATTTGTATTAAAAAAGGGGTTCTCATATCTTGAGATGAGTGAAATTATGATTGAAGAAGAGATAGAGCACGACCCCATCAACATATATAAGTTTACTATTCCTAAGGACTCTATTCTTAAAGAAACAATGACGAGAGCTAGAAATCCTATAAAAATTAAAGCTAGGGGTAGTTGTGCTCCCTAGATGGGGGTTAAGCAGGTCTAACCCTTCTAAAGTAATTGCAGGTGTTATTGCCCACTTCAGTAGAAAGAGAGTCTCTACCCTTATAGAGATTAATGTTCTAGCATCAATTATAGAGGCTTCTTCGATGATGAGAATCCATCTGTCTCCACCTCTAATTTAGGCTGTATAGGCTATATTTATTGGGACTTATTCCTAGGATGCTCGTGTAGAAGCTGAATAGAGATTTGAGGATGGTTTTACTAAACTCATCCTTCATAAAAATCCCTTCACTTTCCTCACCCTAACTGAGGAGGAAAGTCAAGCCATAAAAGTCATTTTTGGTGAGAGGTCTGACCTTCAAGAGGCTAGCCTCAAGGTGGTAAAGCAGCTAAAGAGAGTTCTCATCATTCCATCAGATATCTTGTTGACGTCTAATGAGAGTTATAACCATTATTTATTTTATTTCATCATTTTTATTTCTAATTATATTATCTTTGGCAAACTTTCATAATGTGTGCCTATTCAAAGAGACACTACATGGCCGAGAGGAACCATGTAAGGAAGGCTATTACCAAATGTCAAGAAGAATAGAATGCCCTTCAATGGTTAAGGAAGGAGAAAGTTGTTGTGGAGTTTAAACAAAAGAACTTTAAGATGGCCTATGTCTCTATGAAGAATAACATGAAAGGTGTTGTTCTTTAGCTAAGTTATACCAAAAGACAGCTTTAGATGATTTTATAAGAAATTGGATGCCTTAAAATAAGGAATCTTTGAGGTGAAGGTCACTCAAGATGGTATGAAGGTTGAACTTCTTACTATCAAGGAAGAAGCCTAGAGCTCTCAGGCACGACTTGAGGCTTTGAGGAACTCTTCTATGGAGTTTTAGTTATTTTTTAGGATGGTCTATTACTTTGTCCATGATGTTTAGGGACGAGATCTTCCTTGCCATGTCCAGCCTATACTTTTTCAATCAATCAAGAGGAATGCAAGTGGGCTTTAAAGTTGCCTTCCATCCAGTCTCTATTCCAGACTTTTACTGACGTGTTTTCTATTATGGTTGCAACTGCCTAACGTGGAGAATACCTGTCGATGAGTTTGGCCTAGATATTTAAGTCGTAGCCCTCCATCTTTCCATAGCCATGTAAACAACTCTAGTCCTATGGGGTTTATCCTTTGTATATTCCTTTTATTTTATGAACTTTATTTTTAATATTTCATTTCTATGTTATAAACTTATATCAAGCTTCATAGTAACTTTCATATAGAGTCCAATGCCCTTACTTAGAAAAAATTTCAAAAGTTTGTATGGGTCTAACGCTCATACTTAGAAAAATATTTGGGAGTGAATCCTTTAGATTGTTTGTATGGATCTAACACCCATACTTAGTAAAATAATTTAAATTTTGGCAAGATTTAATCTTTGAACTTAAATTGAGCTTTGAACATTACCTAACCTTAGTAGGATTTAGTAAAACTTTACCTATCATTAATAGGATTCAGTAGGATTCACCCTCTACCTGGAATAGAGAGGAAATCTAGGTTGCAAGTATATCCTTATATGTTTGAATGAATCCCTAACGAGTTGGTGAAATGCTCTTAGGCATTACACTAAAATTGATGTTGTTGTACTAAGGAGACCAAGTTAAATCCTTTAGAGAGTTTGGGGGCTATTTCCCTAGAGGGACCATGTTAATCCATTCCAAAGTGAGTTGTGCATTCGCACTAGGAAGACCAAGTTAATCCCATCCTTGGTAAGTTGTGCAATCATACTAGAAAGATTGTGTCAATCCCTTTCAATATGAGTTGTCCAATTGCAATAGGAAAACCAAATCAATCCCATTATTGGTAAGTTGTGCAATTATACTAAGGAGCTTATGTCAATCTTTTCCAAGGTGAGTTGTGTAATCGCACTAGGAAGACCAAGTCAATCTCATCTTTGGTGAGTTGTGCAATCACACTAGAGAGGTCATGTCAATCCATTCTAAGGTAAGTTGTGCAATCGCACTAAGAAGACCAAGTCTATCTCATCATTAGAAGGTTTTCAAGGCTATTTCCTAATGAGACCAAGTTGATCCCTTCCTTGGAGAGTTGTGCAATCGCACTAAGAAGATTTTTTTTATCAATCCCTTCCAAAGTGAGTTGATGAGAGGCCTTAAGACATTACCTAGAGAAAATAAAAACATTGTTATTTTGAATATGTTAATTATATATATAAAAAACTTATATGTTTAGTCAATGACTATGGTATATTGTCATTACCCTTTAAGGTA
>Ga0325405_1006192_pt1 | contig 12084 bp, 10 predicted proteins | sample PopdelMetagenome_21_FD_205663 | JGI IMG/M metagenome (GOLD analysis project Ga0325405, IMG submission 205663) | Populus deltoides microbial communities from Bellville, Georgia, United States - Xylem-Control-R2 | ecosystem: Host-associated > Plants > Phyllosphere > Stem > Wood/Secondary xylem...
AGCGACCCAGATGAGCTGGGCCACCAGGCTCGTGTGCCTGGGCTCTTTTGGCAGGTTTTTTTTTTATATTTTTTTCAATTATTTTTATTCTTTGTTTAGGTGCAAGAAAAAATTAAGAAAAAAAATTATTAGACCTGGTTGAGTTCTTGGCATGGATTGCAGATTCAATGGGTTAATTCATAACATCTAGGGCTTTTTTTAATGCATTTTTCCCTTAATTTTTATTTAAAATACATTTTAAGTATTTGTTATCATTGAATTTTTTTTATTTAACTTAAAATAAAAAATGCAATTACATCTTTTTTCATCGCTTAGCTTAAAAAATTATGCCTAATTGATATTATGTTTTGATTTGGGTTCTAAATTTTGTCCGTTAATTCAAGTTAACCGAGGTCAATACAATGTGATATTTTTTAAAATTTTAGCTTCGATTCTTTTATAACTTTTCAATTTACTTCCATATTTAATCCAATTTGTGGTCAATTAAGACCCTACTAAGGCTCAACTGGGAAGAGAATAAAGGAAGGAAAAAAAGAGACAGATTATCCAACCAAGTTAACTCATTATGGTCATGTCTATTACTTGGGTTGTAAATTTCGCGTGTTAATCCTAGTCAATATAGTGTGTTGTCGTCTTTTCATTTCAATGCCTCATTTTTTTTTTCCGATTTAATCCTTTGATAGTTTTTTATTTCACATTTAAGTTAGGGTTAGACAAGACTAAAATGACTGCGATGTTACTTTTTTTAAACCAAATCACAATTTGAACGAGGCAGCCAATTCATTGTTGGCCTGTTTGGTCAAACAAGCCACACTTTTTTTTTTCTTCTATTTATTAACTTTTATGGTGGTCGATTAACTTGGTCTAATACACATCGGGTTTTTAATCCCCATTTCAAATATTTCATCGCACGCAGACAAAAATAACAACATTCATATTTTTTTTTTTGCAATTATAGGCTTTTTATCCTACCCGCAACGAAGTCTATTTGACAAAAAATGGAAAGAGATAAGAACGAATTTTGGGAGGCAAGTAATGGGTTTCTACAAACAAACCTTCTTTTTTGCAGATTAAGCCACTTGTTGGTCCAACAAAAGCTGTCATGAAGGCTCGCATACACGACTACCAGTGGCATGAGTTTTTTCCTCGAGGTAATAGCATGAGTGAAATACATTCTTCTTAGTTCTTGTATAATGAAAATGTTTTATAATGCCATCATTATCTGTTTGCAGCCAAGAGTAATATTGGTGTCGTGATTTCTTTGTGGGCTCCTGTTGTTCTTGTACGTTTGTTCCATTGGCATCTCTCTGCAATTGTTTTTTTACTGTCAAGCTTACTGTTTGATCTAAGTGATTCCTTTTTAGGTCTATTTTATGGATACTCAGATTTGGTATGCCATCTACTCAACTATATTTGGAGGCATATATGGCGCGTTTCGCCGTCTTGGAGAGGTTGGTAAAGATAGCTTTGCTCTATAGATCGTATTTATATTTGAACTTTTGGCTGTATGCCTATGTCCAAGTATGTGCAGCAAATTATTTCTTGATCATGAAGGCAAGGATTGTTTGATACCCATTTAAAGCATATTGATGGGATCTTATCTCTAATAGGTTGTTTGGAACGAATTCTCTACTGCAATTGAATTCAATTATAGTGGTTGATTTGATTTCTATTGATAAATAATTTGAATTCACATGTTTGGAAAATATAAAACTCAATTCATTTTATTTTCTATATTACTCATTACCTTTATTTTATTTCTTCAAATGTCTTTAAAAATAAGAGGGCTAGATGAGTATTTTGAGAAAGTGAGTTTTAATATTAAATTTCTCTTCTTTGAAATTGTGAATCAGAGGGGTTGGTCTCTGATTTACTTTTGTAGTATTTTTAGAGATTAATTTGTATTTGAAATTCAATTCTTAACACTCAAAAGGATTCCAAACCTAAAATTTCATTAAAACCTCTGAATTTAATTAAATTCAGAGGGTTCCAAACATGCTGCAAATGTTGTTTGTTTGAAAATTTTACTCAAAGAAAATATATAGGCACTCATGGATCAGTAGATAAATTGATTCACTGGTATTTAAACCGATATTAGGAATGCTTAATAGTTTATTAGCCTACACAACTAAACAAAAGGTATTTTGACTTCTATAGCTATCACTGCATGGTTATGTTAACAAGTGAGCTGAGAGAAGTCACTTTCTCATTCATCCAAATCATTGAAAATCACCAAAAAAAAGCTTCAAATTGATGCCTTTAAAACCCAAATGCACTTTGAAAAGCATTTCTCAAAAGCACCCGACGTGCAATACCAAATGGTGCCTTAATCCCATGGGTTTTTAGTCAGTTCACTATGAAGAAAAGGTGTTGGTAACATTTGTTTAGCATATATGAAAAATACTCTTTGATCATACTTTTTAGTAAAATTCCATAATTATTGTTTCTGTTTCATTTGCAGATTCGTACATTAGGAATGTTGAGGACTCGATTCGAATCATTACCAGGTGCCTTTAATGCCTGCTTGATTCCTCCTGAAAAGGTTGAGACTATCAAGAAGAGAGGACTGAAAGCTGTTTTCTCTCGTAGAGATACTGGGATTGTAGGTGCTAGAGAACCACATCTTGAATGTCTTTCGCCATTTTATTATCTGAAATGCCCATCTTAGAGTCTTAACCAATTGGCTTGTTAGTTCAGACCAAATCCAACAAAGAGAAGGAGGAAGCAAGGTTCGCACAAATGTGGAATAAAATAATCACTAGCTTCTGGGAGGAGGATTTGATAGATAATAGGTATCGTAAGGACTTGCAAGTGGAATATTTTGCTGCCTTCTTAGAATTAGGGTGAATGTTATTATAGATTCTAATAACTGTCAAATCTGCAGGGAAATGAATTTGATGCTTGTTCCCTATTGGGCTGATCGTGACCTAGACCTCATTCAATGGCCTCCATTTTTGCTTGCTAGCAAGGTTTATTTGTTCCTGAATTATTTTAGTTTTCTAGCCTGACTCAGACGTATAAATCTAACCTACATACCATACAGATCCCAATAGCATTGGATATGGCAAAAGACAGCAATCGAAATGACCGTGAACTGAAAAATAGGTTGGCTTCAGACAATTATATGCACTGTGCAGTTCGTGAGTGCTATGCTTCTTTTAAAAGTATCATCAATTTTTTGGTTCAAGGAGATGGGGAAAAACAGTGAGTTCAATGCTATGTATATTATTAGTCAAAATTGGAAGGAGGACTTGTGTTTTTCAGTCAAGATAAATTTGGTTATCATCTTAACTGTTTGCTATGTTCAGGGTTATAGAAGATATCTTCGCCAGGGTTGATGAATATATAGAAAAGGACACCCTGATACAAGAATTAAATATGAGTGCCCTACCAATTCTCAATGAACAATTTGTGAAGCTAATTGAATTTTTGGTATCATTTTCTGACAAAAACTGGTGTGTATATCTGTTGGGTCAAGCTATACCCCTCCTAACTGAAACAGTATATATTACAGATAATCAATAACAAAGAAGACAAGAATCGTGTTGTCATCCTCTTGCTTGACATGCTAGAGGTCGTGACCAGGGACATACTGGAGGATGATATTCCTAGGTATATTATTTGAATGCAACTGTTTCTTCTATACATTGTTAACTTTTGTATAATTGTGCTATGCATTTATTATTTCCGGCTGTAGTTTGATGGATTCAAACCATGGTGGATCTTATGGAAATGATGAGGGAATGACACCAATTGATCAGCAACATACGTTTCTCGGCAAACTCGGGTTTCCAGTTCCAGAGACAGAAGATTGGAAAGAAAGAGTAAGCCCCTTTTGCTAGTATGTCCACCATGTGGCTGCTCTTGTTTTCTCTAGTTTTTAGCTTGTAAATATCACTCAGGTTCATTTGACCTAATTCCTTTCTTCCATTTTCAATTTGGCAAGTCAACTATAGTAGCGTGTTATTATTGTCTGAATGGTTTCTCACTCTTTCTTCTAGAGCTGCCTTTCTTTTCCTCTCTCTTTCTATGACTACACGACACAATTGGAGATGACATTCTAATCTCATGTGTATAATTTGATATTTCCAATAGATCAGAAGGCTTCATCTATTGCTTACTGTGAAGGAGTCTGCTATGGATGTTCCATCTAACTTGGAAGCTAGAAGGCGCATTTCTTTCTTCTCCAATTCATTGTTCATGGAAATGCCTAGTGCACCTAAAGTTCGAAATATGCTTTCATTCACGTAAGCTGTCTTCACATCCATCTTCTTTACAGCATAAATTAAACTTCTGTTTTCATGATCGCATATACATTAGCAATGTCAAATGCAAAGTTTTAGCTAGACTTGGATTGGCACCGTGATTACCTGAATCTTCTTCTTCTCTTTCCCCTCTTTATTTAATTTTTTTTTATGAACTTTGTACCTACCACTGATATGAAACCCAACCTTGCCTGGTGGGTTGACCCAGTGACCTGCCGACCCAGGTCTTGGTCTGGGCTGGGTTTCCTTTTGGACCAGCTATGTAGTTGACCTGATGGGTCAATCCATGACCCGGCAAACTTGGGTGAGACTTGTGGAATTTTTTTTTTATTCAAAACAAAGTCATCTGTAACCTTTGTTTTTTAAATTGTTTCGAAACAATGACGTTTAAGACAAAAAAAAATTAAAATGTCTTTTTGCTTTTGACTTGGGTTTCCTTGGCCTGGCTGGGTCTCTTAACTATGGTACCTGCTGTGAAACCTGAAGCACTATAGAGCCAAGTTTTACCATTGCCGTATTGTTCTTTGCATTATTGCACGGTTGCTTGCAGATGACTGTTACTACTTGCATGTGTAATGTGACACATTTTTCTTCTGTTTTAGTGTCCTAACTCCTTATTACTGCGAAGAGGTTAATTACTCTATAAATCTTCTGGAAAAGCAAAATGATGATGGTGTTTCTATCCTTTTTTACTTGCAAAAGATCTTTCCAGGTTAACATCATCCATTCTTTTTCCTAATCTTATTTCCTTTTCAACTAATTGTCCTTGGTAAAATTTTGTACAGAAAAATAATATACTTTATATGTATTTATGATTCAACACAGATGAATGGAAAAACTTCCTCGAGCGGGTCGGATGTAACAGCGAGGAAGAACTCCGTGCAAATGATGTATTGGAGGAAGAACTCCGTTTGTGGGCATCATATAGAAGCCAAACATTAACAAAAACAGGTAGGAACCTCTCTCCTGCCACCCTGACCTGCAGCGTTTGTGTATCTTTTTGAGAAATCATAGATCAGAATTCTTATTTTGACAATATATTGACAATAAGCATTCTATGCTTTTCTGCTTGATATCTTTGACAAATAAGTACGAGGAATGATGTATTACCGAAAAGCTTTGGAACTTCAAGCATTCCTTGATATGGCAAATGATGAAGGTACCTGGCCAAAGCTTGATTGTAAATGTCAGATTATGTCATCCCTTTTACATTGAATCAAATCCTATTTAATGTTGCTTGTATCAGAACTAATGAAGGGCTACAAGGCTGCTGAATTAAATAGCGAGGGACAATCCAAGAGTGATAACTCAACTTGGCAACAATGTCAAGCAATAGCTGACTTGAAATTTACATATGTCGTGTCATGCCAAGAATATGGGAAGCACAAACGTGCAGGTCATCCTCTTGCCAAAGACATTTTGAGGCTCATGACAACGTAGGTTTCCCAATTTTTCTTTGCCTATTTTCTGACACTATCCTTTTGACTTCTTTTGGCATTTGTGAGGAACTGGTTGTATCATTTCATTGTTTTCCTGGAGGCAGATATCCATCACTTCGCGTGGCTTATATTGACGAAGTTGAAGAAACTGGAAAAGATAAATCCAAAAAGATGGTTGAGAAGGTTTATTATTCAACTCTCGTGAAAGTTGCTCCTCCAACCAAACCTATTGATTCTTCCGAGCCAATTCAAAATCTAGACCAGGTACCAGTCTTAGTGTGTTTTACAGCTTGTTCAGATTTTATAATATTCAGGAATCTAATTTAATTTAATTGTTTGAGAAAGTTACTGCTGGCTTTATTCTTAAATGAAATAATGCATGAAATGCTTGATAGACATTTGATGTACTGTCACACTATTATCTATTGATTAAGTATTCACTGTATGCTAAACTCTATGATCAAGGAAGAAAACGGAAAAATGTTTGATGCAGTGTCAGTGAGGCAAGTAATGTTTTCAAATCCGTGCACTGTTCTTTGCAATTGATTTATTGAACATGATTGTCTAATATAACATAATAAGGGGAAAGGATTACTACATCCTCATAAGTCCTGTCTTATTCTATTCATCAAGTATTACTGTGAACTTTAATCGGTTGAAGTCATTTAAGCTGCTTCTGTTTTCAGAAGGTTTGATGTAAAAGTTTATTGAAAAGGACTATTAATACATGGGGATTTTTACGATTTCTTCTCCTCACCCCCACCCCAAACACTTGAAGACTAAACCTACTATGACATGCATTTTGAGTGTCATCGATAAGAAAACTCATATAACTGGTGTATGTGTGTCCATGAACATTTGTGGCGTGGAGTGTGAGAATCATGCGATTCTTCTTTACTTAACTGAAGGCATTTTATTATTATTAGCATGATTCCTGCAATTACTCTGTTGAATTTCATTCTGCAGGTAATTTATCGGATAAAACTTCCAGGGCCAGCAATGTTAGGTGAGGGAAAGCCAGAAAATCAGAACCATGCCATTATTTTCACTCGTGGGGAAGCCTTGCAAACAATAGACATGAACCAGGTACTCCATTCAGTGAAAAGCAAATAGATTATGGAAAAGTCAATCTGTAGAGAAACTCAATTGATACGTATCCATGCGATAGGATAACTACATGGAAGAAGCCTTCAAAGTGAGGAACTTGCTTGAAGAATTTCTTAAAAAGCATGACGGTGTGAGATATCCGACAATTCTTGGGCTTAGGGAGCACATATTCACTGGCAGGTACTGTGCTGTTTTTTCTTGGAAAATTAACTATAGTAGCTGTGCTGCTGCAATATTAAGATTCAATTTCTGCATTCACTAAAGGTTTTGGTTGATCTGTGCAGTGTTTCATCTCTAGCATGGTTTATGTCAAATCAGGAGACTAGTTTTGTGACTATTGGTCAGAGATTGTTGGCTAGCCCTTTGAAGTAAGATTCCAGCTTCAATTCAGAAAATCTCATGTTCATGGTTTATATACTAATTAAATTAATGGACAATATCATGTCAATGCAGCAAAAGAACTTTATCCGTGTATTGACCACTGTATGGTTTGCAGTTTGAAGGAAGTACCTGAAACACCCTATTATTAACTCCCAAACATATATATTGCTAGAGCTATAATAGGTTTTTGTTTTTTTTTTAATTTTTGGTGGGAGATTGGGTTGGATATGGTGCAGTCTTTGTGCTTTGTTAACACAGCGATGATTGGGCTCTAAATTTTCAGGCTGGCAGATATCTGCTGCTAGCATGTGTTTATATATGTGCCACATTTTTAATTTCATCTGTAAAAGAAAGGGCAATAGCATTCTGGTGTTACATTTTCTCTCTTTTCATTACTTTACATGCATAACTATTAGTCTTGTATGTATGACTTTTGCTGTCTGTTTTGTTTCTTACCTTTATAATTAATGATATCTGTTCCTCATCCAGAGTACGGTTCCATTATGGTCACCCGGATGTTTTTGATAGACTATTTCACTTGACAAGAGGGGGTGTCAGCAAAGCTTCTAAAGTCATCAATTTAAGCGAGGACATATTTGCAGGCATTGTGATATTTTATGTACTTTACACTGATGAGTATATGTTTTTTTTGGCTTTGCAACCCATTATTTTCTTTTTTCAATTGTCATCAGGTTTCAATTCTACATTACGTGAAGGCAATATTACTCATCATGAATATATCCAAGTTGGTAAAGGGAGGGATGTGGGCCTTAACCAGATATCTATGTTCGAGGCTAAGATAGCCAATGGGAATGGTGAGCAGACATTGAGTCGCGACATATATAGGCTTGGACATCGATTTGATTTTTTCCGAATGTTGTCATGCTACTTCACCACAATTGGTTTCTATTTTAGTACTATGGTATGTCTGAAATGCACATTCTTTCGCACGTGGTATATGCATTACCATTCTCTATACTAATCCAAAAGTCCCTGATTCTTCTTTGGCAGTTAACTGTACTCACTGTCTATGTGTTTCTATATGGCCGCCTATATCTCGTTCTCAGTGGACTCGAAAAAGGCTTAAGTACTCAGCGAGCTATTAGAGACAACAAGGCTCTTCAAGTAGCTCTTGCTTCTCAGTCTTTTGTGCAAATTGGATTTTTGATGGCTTTGCCTATGATGATGGAAATTGGTCTGGAGAAAGGATTTCGTAATGCATTAAGTGATTTCATATTGATGCAGTTACAATTGGCCCCTGTATTTTTCACATTTTCTCTTGGAACAAAGACTCACTATTATGGAAGGACATTGCTGCATGGAGGTTCAGCATACAGAGCTACTGGCCGTGGCTTCGTAGTGTTCCATGCTAAGTTTGCTGATAACTACAGGTTGTATTCTCGCAGCCATTTCGTCAAAGGGATTGAATTGATGATTCTGCTTCTTGTATTCCATATATTTGGGCGTTCATACAGAGGTGTAGTTGCATATGTGTTAATCACTATATCAATGTGGTTCATGGTGGGGACATGGCTTTTTGCTCCTTTCCTCTTCAATCCATCAGGGTTTGAGTGGCAAAAGATTCTTGATGACTATACAGATTGGAATAAGTGGATAAATAACCGTGGAGGGATTGGTGTTCATCCAGATAAAAGTTGGGAATCCTGGTGGGAAAAGGAGCAGGAGCATCTCCGCTTTTCTGGGAAGCGAGGCATCATTGTGGAGATACTGTTGTCACTGCGCTTTTTCATCTTTCAGTATGGCCTTGTGTACCATCTCAGTATTGTTGACAAGACCAAAAGTTTTCTGGTATACTGTTTATCATCATTTTTCTTCTTCATGTCTCTGTGTGTTCGATATAATTATGATGTTTAAGAAGAAAGAATTAAAATTATTCTGAACTTAAATTTCCTCTGGCTTACAGGTTTATGGTGTTTCATGGATTGTGATCATTCTAGTATTGTTTTTAATGAAGGTTAGTCACAAAGATCTTCAGCCTGCTATTATGCATCTCAGAATAGCTTATTATTATTATTATTATTATTATTATTATTATTATTATTATTATTATTATTATTATTATGTCCTTTTTCTCACTTGGATCATTTTCCTATGGTACCTGTCTGCGCAAATCCTCCGCCTTGAATATCTGCAGTGTTAGAACCAAATATCCTGATGCTAATCATATTTGCACGTCATAAGTTGTGCAGTTGATTGTAAAGTTGGTTTGCTGGACGTTAGTAATTCAAAGATTTTGTTTTTCTATTTACTGCACCCCAATTTTACTGGCTCTGTTTAGGGCTTCACATTTAACTATAAAATTAAGCAAATTAAATTCCCCAAGCTGGCTAGTACTGATAATTCTGTTGAATTATTTTACAGGCTGTAGCTGTAGGAAGAAGACAGCTCAGTGCAAACTTCCAACTCTTGTTTCGGCTCATTAAGGGTCTCATATTCATAACTTTTATTTCCGTATTCATCACCTTGATAGCACTCCCTCACATGACAATACGGGATGTTATAGTCAGCATTCTTGCATTCTTGCCTTCTGGATGGGGACTGCTGCTGGTTAGTAAATCATGGTGCCTTGTAAGAAATCGCTTTAGGTTGGATACTGTTCTGAAAAAGATACTTATTTTTCACAGCTTTTTTTGGTCGATCATTTTATTACAGATTGCACAGGCCTGCAAGCCACTTATACAGCACGCTGGCTTTTGGGGATCGGTCCGGACACTTGCTCGTGGTTATGAAATAGTCATGGGTTTGCTTCTATTCACACCTGTTGCATTCTTGGCTTGGTTCCCATTTGTTTCCGAGTTCCAAACTCGAATGCTGTTCAACCAAGCTTTCAGTCGAGGTCTTCAGATCTCCCGTATTCTTGGTGGGCCGAGAAAAGACCGCACTTCTAGAAACAAGGAGTAATGCATCTCTAAGATCTCATCAGCGGACGTGTATCTACATCTCCATACTACTTGCATGATCACATCTAAGAGAAAATATGCTACATTTCAAATAGGTCTAGTCTAGAATTTCTACTGTAGATCAGAAATGGTTGTTAAATATTAATACGCAGTATGTATCAGTGTGGATAGATACCAAGACAGTACAGAATTATGCCTATAGTGTTTTGTGTCTTGTTCGTAGGGGCTTTTGGAGCTGATAGAGCTTTCATGAGTTGAAGTGTTATATTTGTTCTGTCAAAAGTTGTAAATCCTACCACGAAGATTATTGAAACATAATGTGAATTGCATTTGTTAAATTTCGTTACCAAATCTACTCTTCAACTATTACATTGCAATGGTCAACATAGGTTGAGGGACAGATGGCACATATGAGATCCACTGCTCTAGATAAGGGCTGGCGTGAAGGTCCTGGAGGATGAGAAGTGTATTGATGCATTCGTCATGGAAGTCGTACCTGGTAATAGTGTAATTTAAACTGGCATCAGCGGGCTGTGGGATGGATATTTTTATTTTACATTATGTATCTTTGGATTATAAGCCACAAAATGTAAATCATCGTTCGAAGCCAGAAAATGAGGAAAAAAACAATCAAATAAAATAAATATCAAGCCAAATATGTAAAGGGTTAATAAAGATAAGCACAGAACAATCCAAGCACATCAACAAAAATGCTGAGGCAGCATTAGCTTCTAGTTTTCAAGCATGATCTAGAGCTTCCTGTCGGCTTCTCTTCAACACTCAGCCGGAGTTGTGCAATGTAGGTCGGTACCATAATCGCAATCTAGACAATAGTAGACCCAGCTGGTCTGAGAAACTTCTTTCCTGCAGACATCACAGGTGAAGACTAGGCCCTCCTTGTCCAGAAAATTAGTGGAATACAAAAGAGTAAGTGGGTGATTGTGGTCTACATGCTTCATGGTTTTGGGCAAGAAAGCACACCCAACATGGAGGTTGAATTGGCAAGTAGCGCAATGATAAGCAAAAGAAGTACCATAATCACCACAAGCATTACAAGTGAACTTGGAATCATCACCAGGAGGGGAAGAAAGAAGGACAAGTAAATGTTGAGGGTGAGAGGTGTGTTCGAGCTCTCGCGGCAATTCAAAGCAGGACTTGTGAAGGAAGAAATCGCATGTGGACTTTGTGCACTTGTAAGCAGAACCTGAAAGGTCTAGCTCACAACCTGAACAAATAATTTCCTCTTCTTCTTTCACATCAACCGGACGTAATGGATGTGAATGGCTGAAATGCTTCACACATGGACGCAGAGAATTCTTGCGACCGATCAATGGTTTTGCTGCCATTATATCTCCTCTTTTCTGAAGGTTACCTTCTGATGATCCATCATTCACAAACCTATGTATATATGGTAGTTGGAGGAGAGTAAGCAAGTTATTTCTTTCTCGGTTTACTTTGTTGATCTCTAGGCAAACATTTAAGATCCCTTTAATGGATGCACCTTTTTTTAATTTCCAAGTCTTCTTTTTTCCTTTTCCTTTTAGGTCTGCCACCATTTTAAGCCAAGCAATTTGAGGCTCAAACATTAGTTTATAATAACTTGCAAGTTCTTAGCTGGCTTTCGTTGTTCTTTGAGTTGACTCCCCTAAAATTGAGCTTGCACCTTTACAGTAGACACGCTCCTTCAAGAATATCTGACCAAAACTTAATGCATGCAAGATCATGAAATCTTGGAATACTGCCGTTATTTCAAAAGAAAAATGTATTGATCTGCAATCCAGCCTTTTTGCTTGCAAAGGAAATAAGATTGATGCAATCCCATCTCTCTCTCTCTCTCTCCATATCAGAACAAATAGAAAGTATTAAATCCAGTAATCTCGCAAGGGGGGGTAAAAAAATGTTTGCCGTCTCTGCATAATTAATTGTGGAGAACTGTTTCCAGATATAATTAAATTTGCATAAATTCATACT
>Ga0325405_1006197_pt1 | contig 12082 bp, 7 predicted proteins | sample PopdelMetagenome_21_FD_205663 | JGI IMG/M metagenome (GOLD analysis project Ga0325405, IMG submission 205663) | Populus deltoides microbial communities from Bellville, Georgia, United States - Xylem-Control-R2 | ecosystem: Host-associated > Plants > Phyllosphere > Stem > Wood/Secondary xylem...
GAATTAAATTTAATTAGTTTATATTAATTTTAGGATATTATTGTTTGTATTGGAATAATTGTTATTGTTGAATTTATGTTATAAATGTGAATTGAAATATAGAATTAAATTTAATTAGTTTATATTACTTTTAGGATATTATTGTTTTTATTTGAATAATTGTTATTGTTGAATTGGTATAGATATTAGGTTGTATATATGATATTGATGGAGATTATATGGATTGTGGTTATTGTAAAGATTGCAGGTTTGAAAACTGTGGGTAATCTTCAATATAGGGGAGGTGCTGCCGAATTTTTATTAATGATTGAATTCCTAATGATATTAGGTTGTATATATGATGTTGATGGAGATTATATGAATTGTGGTTTTTGCAAATATTGTAGGTTTGAAAACTGTGGGTAGTCTCTAGTATAAAGGAGGTGCTGCTGAATTATTATTTTTAAATAATTAAAGTTAATTTATGTAATAATTCATATACATTTGTGTAGATGCGTTGAATGAAATCTACAGCACGTCGTCAGCAGACGGCTGCACATAGTTCTTCTAGCAGGGAGGAGGACATCTCCTTAGGTGCTGATCACGACGATGCATCTGCGCCACCGTGTGATGCTTCATCTTCTACCGCAGTTTCACAGCGAGGAGCGGCATGCCTTCACAGTGGGGTCAATTCACCCGCAAGTATCAGGCACAATGGAAGGATGACCTCTCAATGTAAGTTTGTTTAGGTTTAGTTTTTTTTTAATACTTATAACATAATTTATGAACAAATAATTAATTTTTTTTTAGTTAATTTCAGGTTCACAAACATGGAGGCTGCCAGGATAATTACATTGGCGATGAAATCGTCGATGGAGATTCCATTGTTTCAATGGAGTCAGGTCTCCAGACATTCTGAGTGGAGACCTAATATCGATGCCTGGTTTCGGCGATTTTAGGTAGGTGTTAATTTTTAATTTTCAGTTTATTTTTAATAAATAATTTTTGTAATTTTATATCTTGTACTCTTTTTATTTTCAATGAATTATTCATATATACAGAATAAATTTGAGTGGGATAGCGCGGACAACAATGTTGTCAGGAGAGTATGGGAGAATCACGCGGCAAGTAGGTAAAATCAAAAATAATATTTATTTTTGATTTATAATTTTATATTCTAAATTCTAATTAGTTACTATGGATGTAGGTTGTGTGATTTTTGGTATGACACTCAAAAAAAGGCGAAAAGATATGCGAGGGACAACGGTCTTGAAGGATGGAATGAGGTGGCAGTTTGGCGGGAATTTAAACCGCCATTCATCTCGGGAGATATATGGGAGACATATATTGAGCATGTGACGTCTGAGCGGTTCTCACAGCGCTCACAATCCGGAGCAGTCAATCAGAACCGGAAAATTCATGGTTCGGTGACCACGCACACCGGCAGCTCCGTCCCGTTCAGCGCATATGCGAAGCGGATGGTAAGATTATTTTAAATGAAATATATCGTTAATTAATTTGTTGTTGCTTATAAATATATTTCACTTACAATAGTTTTTTTCCTTATAGGCTACGTCTCTTGGACGTGAGCCGAGTCCAATGGAGCTATTTGTAGAGACGCATGTGCGGAGTCAAGACCGCCAAAAGAGGGTGCAGCAGTACGTGGACAACCATGCTCAGCATTTTGTGGTATGTTCGATTAATCAAATTATTTTGTAAGTTATTATTTTCTTGAATTGAATATGATGATTTTAAAAAAAAATTCAGGAGACCTATAATAGCCGGTTGAGAGAGAGATATGGGGACGATCCTTTGACCCAACCAGATTTCGATCCGGATTTGTGGATGGAGGTCGGATCGTCTGGTGGACCCGATAAAAATCGGGTCTACGGGCTCTCCAACACGACGGCTGATAAATTATGGTCGGCCTGTAGTGTCTCAACCTTTGGGAGCTCTCCATCAGTATCGAGTACCTAGTCAGAGGAGTTTTTAGCCTTGAAACAACAATATGAACGCCTCTCGATGGATTATGCTCAGCTCCATCAAATGGTCATGGAGATTAGATCAAAGATGGGTGATGATCCATGTGCTGCTTCTTTTTGGCTGTACGGTCCCGACAACAACCAGCCTCCTCCTCCTCCTCCAGCTTCGCCGCTATTTTAATTAGTTTAATTTTGTTTTTTTAAAACATTAAATTTGTAATGAATATTTTGATGAATATTATTTAACATTAATTTTACATTTTTAATGTCTAATGAAAATTTATTTGGTTATAAGTTTTTTAGTTGTTAATAAATAATTTTTTTTAAAATATTTTAAATTTATACCAAAAGTATTGTAGTATCGTTTACAATATTTACGGCCATGCCACAATTGCCGACGGAATCACCGAGGGCAATCACCAACGGACATCACCGATGGAATAGTTCCATCGGTATTTCACAGAGAGTTGGAAAAAAATTACGGGCCTGTGCCACAATTACCGACGGAATCACAGACGGCAATCACCAACGGACATCACCGACGGAATAGTTCCGTCGGTATTTCACAGAGAGTTGGAAAAAAATTACGGGCCTGTGCCACCATTATCGACGAAATCACCGACGAAATTACCGTTGAATTTTACAGATGGAATATTCTGTCGGTAACTTGGTGGCGGGAATTTATTTTTTTTGGCGCGCTTATCCGTCTGTATGTCCGTCGGCAATTCCGTCGATATTTTTGTTTTTTTATTACCGACAAAAAAGGCGACGGAATTAGAATTACCGACGCTCATGACTCCGACAGATTTGTTTCGTCGGAGATACCATTGGTAATAATTTTACCGACGGTTTGTGTTCCTTATACCGACGGAATTAATCCTTCGGTAAAACTGTATAATGGCATAGTGGAGGTGAAAGGTTTCAAGCTCTAGGATTAGAAGGAAAACAAGATGGTGATAAGTAGAGATGTGGTTTTTTTATGACAAAAACCATGTTGCAGTGTACTTATGAAGAAAAGAAACAAGTGTCAGAAAATTACAGCAACAATGACCACGAGGTATATGTGGAGCTAGATACTCATATTAAGGAAGAAGCCATTGACTATTCAGGGATTTCTAGTTCATAAGATTAGCAATATGACAATATAGCTTTATGTAGGCCCAAACATATCAGGCCACCCATTAAGTATGATTATGAAGATTTGGTCTCTTATAAACTTATTACTAGTAGAGAGGATTCTATTACTTTTCAGGAGACATTACACAACCAAGATAAAAGTAAATGGATAGATGCCATAGAAGAATAAATGGAGGCTTTGTATAAAAATTAGACATGAGAGTTGGTTGAACTTTCAAAGGGGAAGAGGGCGATAAGATATAAATGGGTGTATAAAAAGATAGAAGCAATATTAGAAAATAAGGGTGAGAAGTTGAAGGCTTGTTTAATAGAAAAGTGTTACTCACAAAAAAAGGTTAACTATGATGACATATTTTTCCATGTAGTCAGACATACTTTCATTAAGGTAGTGTTATGCTTGGTAGCACATTTTGATATGTAGTTAGAGCAAATGAATGTCAAGATAGATTTTATTTATGGTGATTTGGATGAGCAAATTTACATGGTACAACCAGAAGGGTTTAGTCAACCCAAGCAGGAACACTTGGTCTGTAAATTGAGAAAATCACTTTATAGACTGAAATAATATATGAGGTAGTGGTACAAATGATTTAACTCCTACACGATCAGGATTTGCTACAAAAGATGTGAGTATGACTTTTCTGTTTACTTAAAGAGCTTCGATGATGATTCTTTGATTTTTTTTGTTGCTTTATATGGATGATATGTTAATTGTTGTAAAGAGTATGAATGAGGTTAACAAGTTAAAGACTTTGTTGAGCATGGAGTTTGACATGAAGGATTTGGGTGTTGCTAAGAAGATTCTTGGGATGGATATTCACAGAGATAGAGCTACCGTGAGATTATGGTTATCTTGGCATAGCTTTGTTGAGAAAGTATTAAAAAGGTTCAATATGGATAATACAAAACCAATGAGTACACCTTTAGTGAATCATTTGAGATTATCTATTGTATAGTACCCAAAGATAGATGATGAATGGAAAGACATGTCATATGTTCTTTATGTTAGTGTAGTGGGGTGTTTAATGTTCGCTATGGTCTATACAACACCAGATTTAGCACTCGCAGTCAATGTGGTGAGCAAATTTTATTAAATTCAGGATGAAAACATTAGGATGCAGTTAAGTAGATCTTCAAATACTTGAGAGTACTACAGACTATGGTATCATATTTATGACAATCCTTCATTTGTGGGATATGTAGATGCAAACTATGCAGGGGCTTGGGTGATAGGAGATCTTACACAGGTTATGTATTTACTCTGGTAGGGAGACTTATTTGTTGGAAGTCTATGGCTCAGTCTCTAGTTTCTCTATCTACTAATGAGTTAGAATATATAGCAGTGACTGAGGTTGACAAAAAAGCCTTGTGGCTTACAGGTTTGGTCAAAGAGTTGGGTATTCAGCAAGATGGAGTTCAGCTGCATTGTAACAGTTATAGTGCCATTTACTTGGCAAATAAATTGATGTCATGTTCCACAGGATCAAGAATATAGATGTGATGTTCCACAGGATCAGGAAATTGGTTTTTTCTTATGAATTGTTGCTTAAGAAAGTTCACACCTTTTAGAATATAACAAAAATGTTGACAAAACCTGTTACCATAGATTAGTTCAATAATTGCTTAAACTTGATTAATGTCTCCAGATGCTAGATAGGAGACATCCATATCTCTTGTCCCTAGTGAAGTTTTCCTTACTTTTCTCATAAGTGGTGGATATTAGATAATGTGCAAATTGTTATAGTTTGGGGCAGATGTCGGAGTGGAGAAGAATGATGGCATCTGCCTCTTCAGGATTTATTTTCAGTTTTGTTGCTAGGGATGATTAATAGGTTAGGGGATGCGGGGCAATGGCCCCGCAGTATGGTATAAGAAGGGTATCATGAAAAAATTATTAATACTCTTTGGACAGTTTAAGGTCTACTATAAATACATATTATATAACTCTATTTTGATATAGTAAAATAAAAGCTTCTCACTCGTGTGCATGTAGGTACATTGCTGAACCATGTTAAATCTTGTGTTATTTCTAGTTTTTCTCCTATTGCAATATTCATCAATAATTACTGCAAGTATTTTACAACACACATGAAATCTTAAATAATATAAAGAAAACTTATTATGTCACCCTTAAACAATTTATTTCTAACTTATTGTATTTTTTTATTGGTAAGTTATTGAAATTTTATTTTCATTATCAAAGTTTAAAAATCCATGATAACTCTAACTATATATAAAAACATGAACTCTTCCTTAAATATTTATGGATTTATTGACTAAAATAGAAACTTAAATTATCTTTTTTGTAATTACATTTTTTTCAGCTAATATTAGAGATGTTTCTCCTTCAAACCTTCAACTGTTTTTTTTCTAAGGTTAATAATTTGATCATTTTCTAAAATAGAAACTAAGATGCTTTCATTTATGAAAAAATAAGATATTGTGCCAGATTTAAAGCATCATTTTTTAAATTTAATTATTCGGTCACTTTCTTGCATAAACATAAGATTGTTTTTTTTTAATATGGAAAAATAAAATGTAATTGAATTAAATTAAAATTCATGTAAATGTAAACATTTGTCATTGACTTTGTTCATGTAAACATATTTAATTACTAATAAAGGCTTACTTATCTTTAATATTCATCAAATGCTTGATTAATGAATATAATATTTAATTAATATATCTAAAGTAAATATAAAGTCTTAGAGATAAAAATATTTTGCAAAGAAAATTATAAAATTATAATAATTATGAGATTTCTATTGTATTAAAACATCGTTCCTAAATGATCCTAGGTAACGCTCTATTAAGACTAGACATTAATTAGAGTCACTAAGAATGATACATATTATGTTCTTTCTCTTATGAGAGAAAATAATTTTTCTCATAAGTTAAGGTATGAGAGATATCTTAAACTAATATTTAAGTGTTTGTCAGATAACATATGTGCTGAACTGATCCAATAAAAATTTCATATAGAGAGATCACCTATATCTATGGAAAAACTCACATGATGGTTGTGTAAGTGATTATTAAATTTCAGATCACTAAGTAATTTTATATAAGAAATGTTATGTTTTGATCCTGCTATACATTGTTATAATTAATAGTAATAAATGAGAAGATATTTGATATAACATGAACTATATAAAGGTAATTAAGTAATCAATAGAGGATTCATCATTCTATATGAATTAGGAAAAATGTTCCATTTTGTTCTTAAATAATTATGAGAGGATTTATCACCCTAGATGAATTAGAAAAAAAATGTTCCATATGTTCTTAAATAGCATTGATTGTAAATACTTGTGTAAGGTGGAATAATATTTGAAAAGAGTTTCAAATCTTTTTGAAAGAATCAATGACTATGGTGTTTAGAATAAATATGATTTGATAGAATAGACACACTTTATGCTATAATGTCTAAATTAAGAAATTATTGATGAAAGGATAATAATTAAACAAAGAAAATGATCACTGAAAGATTAAGTCAAATCACTTATTACTTTTCTAATATTTAAAAGATCATAAAAGGTTGTTAGACATTGTATTTGATCTTTAAATATATATATCAATCAATTGTTGAATTCATAATAAATTAGATAATTTAATTTATTTAATCCTATTTTATTTAAGATTGTAATTTATATTTAGGTTAATTTATTAGAGAATCTAAGGGGTTACACATATAAAAATCACTGGTCAGAAATTAAATTGAGATGATTAATCAAGTTGACTTGATTGTAAATAAGTTTTAGAAATTGACTATAATGTAATTTATATAGGGAATTACAATTCTAGACCTAGAAAAATCAAATAAGAACTTAATTAATGCATATACAGGTCCAAAAATGAAGTAATAACCTCAACGCTATGATTAAAGAGGCATACACTTTTTGTCTTTTAGATTTAAATCTGAAAATCAATATTTAGATAAATTTGTTTATATAATAATACAAAGGCATACCTTAGATAGGTTATATCACTTTTTAAAATTTGATCCAAGTCGGCAGGTTGTCTCATGACATGAGTTTCTCGAGATCTAGGTTTGACAGTGTTTCAACAAAAATAGATATAAAATTGACTCGGTAAAAAACTCGGGTAGACATGTGACCTGATCTGCTAGGAAAAATTCAATCAAAACTCGTTGACTTTTTTCCTTTTATTTTTTTAAATAATTTTATTTTTATTTTTTTTTAAAATAAAAAAATTAAGTTAATCTAAATTAACTCGGATCAACTAACTTATCCACCCAAAACTTGTTCAACGTTGAGCTCCGGTTTAAAAACTATAATATAGATAATTGATTTAGTATCTATTTGACACGGAATCTAATTCAAAAATACCCCTTGTAATTGAGCAAAACAAATAGAAGATAATTGAATATGTACATTTAACACTATAACGTTGTGTCTTCCCATTAGTAAACAAATTTGGTCAACACTTTAAAAATACTATCCCACTATATAATTAGTCTTAACTTTATTACTAAAAAAACTTTATATCAATTTTATCTATATTTCTATCCAAATTATAAAATTTTTTGGAGAAAAAAGACATGATTTTGTAAGAAAAATAACATATTTTGTTGGGTAAATCTAACGTAATTCCTTATTAAAAAATCAAAATAATATGATGATAGAATTGATGAAAAAATAGTTTAAATGTAAAATTAAGAATACTATTATAATAATTTTGAAAATATATTTAAGGATTGCATAAAGTTTTAATATTTAACTTTGGAAGGGAGGCCAACGTTTATGATATTAGTAGTCTGAGTTCACTTTTTTAAACAAGATGGCAACGGACCTCTTTCTGTTACTTTATCCCACCGCTAGTACTTTGCATGTATTAAATTATGGCAACGACCTGCCGATTTTGAAGTTCTAATGAAATTTTCCAGTTAAATTAATTAGTTCACTTCATAAGTTTAAAAATAATTTAAATAATTAATGGTTTGATTCAAAAAGAATTTAGGATATTTTTTTTTAATATTAAAACCGATATATTAGATCGACCCAGATTTTACGGCTTAAATACTCAAACTAGCGATCTGATTGTTGGACTATCTTGAGTTTAAGAATTGTTTTTAAATTTTTTATATAATTATATGATAATAAAAATAGACATAAATAAAAATAAACGTAAATCAAATACAAATTAAATGTCATAATTTTTATTTAAAACTGAAATAACCTTATATAAAACAAATTAAAATAATATAAGAAGATAAATTTAAAATCAAGTAAAATAAAATTTAGAAAAAAGGAATGGAAAAAAAGAGAGGGGCAATGAAAAAAAAGAGATGTAAAATTAACTAATAATGAAATTTTCCTTAATTGAAAATATTATTTTTAAACAAGATCCTAATTTTATAATTCCTTGTCTTTCATAAATATTGATAATGGACCTTTCCAGCCAAAGCATATTTTGACATTTGGACTTTGTCACATAGTTTTGAAGCCGGACTTGTTGCTCAACCAAGCACAATAAATAATCAGGGCATGGGTAAGTTGAGTTCATCTGGTTCAGTCAAAACAAAAGATAACTTTTAATATTACACCTATATAGAACACAAAATAAAATACTCAAAATAAAAACTAAACATAAAGTATAAAATATTTAAAATAAAGCATCCACATTTAAACACAAAGCATTAAAAAACATAAATTTTAAACCAACTTATTTATTTTGTATTAGATGAACACATTAATTTTTTTGTGCTCAAAAAAACAAAATCTAAATCTAGTGTCGATGAAAATGACTTTATCTCATCAATGTCTATCAAAACATCATCGTGTTTCTTTATAACCTTATTATTATAATTATTAATATTTATCAAATCTAAATTAAAATATAATTAAAGATAAATATTATATGTTGATAATCGCGTATGACCCCAAAACACATCTAACAAATGAATAACCAACATTACTAATAAGAACAGCTGTCAAATTTTTATTCGTAGATATGAAATTAATCATGTACATGTTAAACATTAAATCGATTTTTTTTTTTATAATGAAATATCAATCATTTATTACCCTCATAAACGATGTATCTTGATGATAGAGCGTGATAAAAATTATTGGATATAAAAGCAATATCTAGCGAAGCGACCTAATATGCTGCGAGAAGCTATTGGATATAAATGCTTAGCATGTGAGACTTCAAGCACTATCTTTGCCCCTAGTTCAGTAAAAACTATAATAGCCAATAACAAGCAGCAATCAAGTGTCCTGTCCTGCTGTTTGAAATTCAGATATATCCAGTAAATGTAGAGCCCAGCACCTCCACCAAGCACCAGTATCATCAAGTCGCATGTGCCTCGCTACTTCATTTTTGGAGACTCATTGGCTGATAGCGGCAGTAGCAGCCATCTCCAAACTCTTGCTAAACTCAATTATTCACCTTCTGGGATTGATTTTCCCTATGGCCCCACTGGAAGGTTCTGCAATGGACGGACAATTGTTGATATATATATATTTTTTTTTGAAGAGAATACACTTATCTTGTTTAATTTTTTGAAACTTTTAAAACCCTGAATTTAATAACAATATAAACTTTTAATAGTCCTGAAATTTATAATGTTCGAAGTAGTAATTTCTGGGATTAAACTCCAATTAATGATATTTTACTATCATGCGAAATATTGTATTTTCAATATCACAATTATCAATACTTTGGATGCTAAACATATGCTTAAGACAGTATTCTTTTGATAAAAAAAAGACAGTAGTTCTGGGCTGTTGCAGGATCGGTTGTTTAGACACGGAAGTTGATTTGAAGAAGTAAGAAAGAGATGGTAATTAATTAATCATTTGTTATCAATTCAGCTGAAAATTTAGGCTTTGAGGACTTTATTCCACCGTTTGCAACTGCCACTTGCACGGACATAATATCTGGTGTTAATTATGCTTCTGTTTCGCCTGGAATTCGCGATGAAACTGGGCAAGAATTGGTAAAATGACTGTGGATGCAGGGGCAACGTACAACCTTTAACAAGCAGCTGCGAAATCACCAAACTACAGTCTCTCGCCTGATTGACATTCCAGAAACAATGAATCGACTGCCCTGTACCTAAGCAAGTGCTTATATTCTGCTGGAATGGGCAGCAACGATTACATTACTAAGTAATTCCTTAGACCAGTATACAGGACTTCTTCTTGAACAATACAAGCAGCAACTGAGGGTATGTATACCCACAGTCTTTTGTGATGATTAATTTCCATTAATTGTGTAGACATTGAACGAGCATGGAGCACGAAAAATTGTCGTATTTGGACTGGGGCAACTAGGATGCACTCTAGATGCAATTCATACGTGTGGCATACATGGTTCTGCTTGTGCGGTAATTATGAATAACGTATTCCAGCACTATTAATAATGCTAATTATCAAATTTTAACCCGCTGATATGAGATATTATGTTATATGTTAAATATTAAATTAATTTTTTTATAATAAAATATCAATTATTTATTATCCTCATAAATGATGTCCATTTTTTCCAGCACTATTAAAAGTCCATTTTTTCCATCATTCTTTCCACGTTCTATACATGACAGTTGCAGATTTATTTTAACTCGCTCTCGTGGATACTTTTGTTGAGATATTCATTGATGGATTGATGGGAGAAATTTTATTTTTTTTATTAACTTAGATTTTTGGGTAAATTTATGTATATCTTGATTAATTTCACGAGTTCTGAAGTTAATAATTATTTTAATCTTCAATAATAATTATATTAGTAATGACAAGGTTTAAATCTGAGATCACAAGAAAAACAAATCTTTTAATTTTAAATTTTTATTACTAACCACAAGGATAATTGGGAGAAAACTTAATTTAGTCGAGGTCTGAGTAGCGTAAAATATTGCATTAATAAAAAGTTCTATAATTTTTTTAATATTGCAATCAAAATTTACGAGGAGATTTTAAAGGTTAAGTTTTGTACGGAGGTTGGTATTGATTAATGCAATCGAGGTCCATAAGATTTTTAAATTATGCTAGTTAGTTTTATTATTCTATTATTTTTAGATTTTTTAATTTATTAACATTGGTTTTTAGATTTATTTAATGAATTGTAAATATTTTTTAAAAATAAACTACTTAAAAAAATATTTAATTACAAAATTTTGAATTAAAATTTTTATATATTGACAAAATTATATATTATTTATTCTTGTTGTTTTCTACATGTTTGTTTCTAGCAAAAATGTTTTTTTAAAAATTACTTTTTAATGTTTGATACTTAAAAAGAAAATTGGTAAGGATAACACCCTTTCTAGTTAAAGAAAATACTAATCTTAAAGGGAAAAATATGTTTTTTTTTTAAAATTTTCTTTAAAAAACACTATTTAAAACTTAAAAAAAACAAGATGAAATAATTATATAGTTTTTCATTCTTTTACTTACTATTTATTTAAAATAATTTATGAATTGATTTTTCTTTTTAATTTTATCTTTCGTTAACTTTTTTATTTTTTAAATTTAGTTCATGTTTTTTTAATAAACATGAAAATAATAAAATATTAAAAAAATATTTTATTTCAGTTTATTTTTTATAACATAGCTGAATATTACTTTTCAATTTATTTTTTATAACACTATCAACTATCAAAAACATAATTTATTTTCCATATAAACCATTTAAAAAAAACAAAAATTTACTTCCCGCCAGACAAAAACTCCTTTCATTTTTATTTGGTCACAAAAACTTATCTGAACAGGTCAACATTTCTCTATAAATAAAAGTACAATAATGATAAAAAGAGAAGCCAACTGTACTAGAAACACAAAAATCTACGTCAGGGCTGCTGATCCATAATTATCAATCCCTTCTTACTTCTTTTACTACAAAACACTTGCTAGGATCCGAGTGAGTAGCTACAGGCTATATCTACACCCAACCTCTCTTGGATTTCATTTGTTTCACAGTAACCACTGAACATTCCTCGCCTTTTCCCTTAAAATTGAGCC
>Ga0325405_1006198_pt1 | contig 12082 bp, 8 predicted proteins | sample PopdelMetagenome_21_FD_205663 | JGI IMG/M metagenome (GOLD analysis project Ga0325405, IMG submission 205663) | Populus deltoides microbial communities from Bellville, Georgia, United States - Xylem-Control-R2 | ecosystem: Host-associated > Plants > Phyllosphere > Stem > Wood/Secondary xylem...
TATTGTATTTCAAAGTGCAGAAAACGAAAGAAGTCATTGGTCAACAACTTATTTTTTTGACTTCAGGGGTAAATAAGTATTTTAACTATTTTAATATTTTTTAAAAAGACTAAAAATCCCTTGGACAACAACCCAAGAAATTGTTAAATCTAGGGACAAAACCGTATTTTTTAATGTGTAAAAAAATAAAACATCCTAAGATACCTCTAAATAATTTTTTAATAACTAATGAATTAATTGCAAAGACCAAAATATTCTCAATATTATTACACTTCTTTTTTTTTTCAATCAAAAAACAAAATAATAATTTTACTACAACAATTCATAATAAACTGTATATACTATATAAAAAAAAAACCACACCATTTAAAGTTTCTGTTAATTAATAGCTAAGTACTGGCCATAACGAATTACTCTATCACAAAAGCTTTTCTACTACCTACCTATTATATGAATAGGGTAGAAAATTATAGCCTTTTTTTTTTTAGATTGATATCGTTTATTTTTGGGATTTAATCGTATTTTTAAAATTTTTATTTGTTTTAAATTAATTTTTTTAATTATTTTAATGTAGCAATATTAAAATTAATAAAAAAATTATTTTAATATATTTTTTTTTAAAATATTTTGAAATCAAAATCCTTACAAGAAAAAGTGATATAATACCCTTTGAAATCCATACCCCGTGTTAAGAACTCATTTTCTTTTCTTTAAATTGATTGTCTATTTTAGAATTTCTTAAACCTGTGGTAAGAACTTGAAAAAAATAAGTATTAAATTGAGAAGTCTAAATTATTTTTCCCAAAGTCTCAAAATTAAATCAATCTTTTGAATTGACAAGAAAAAAAAAACTATAAAGAAAAAAGGAAAAAAAAAACACAATGATGCAAAAACAACTTTCCAGCTCTTCAATGTTATCATTGGAAAAAAAAAACCCAGAAAAGTAGCTTTTTTTTTTTAAAAAAAAAAGAAAAGTTAAGCAATGATGAGAATAACACAACACAGCAGCCGTAATTATTTGAGTAACTAAAGGCTTGTCAGTAATAACAAAAAAATATCATAATTCTGGGTAATTAATTAATTAATTAATTCCCCTTAATTCTCTCCGTGTAAGGTGCGCTGTCTTTTTTTGTTCGATTCCTCTCTCTGTAAAGACTCCCGATTTAAAGCTTCGACAGGCAGAAGAAAAGAAAACTCGTAGCATAAAAAATAAAAATAAAAATAAAAAACCAAACCCAACAACTCCAACGGAGGAGCTTAGGCGTTTGTCCCTCTCTCTCTCTCTCTCTCTGAATTTCCGTAGAGCATAACGGAGCTGACCAGATCTCATTTCATCAGGCCGGAATTCAATTTTCTTCTTCTTTTCTCCACCTCATCGGACCGGATCTCGTCTTTTCTCGTTTTTTATTTACGTGAGCAGCTCCTTTACTTCTCTGTTCAATTTGATTAGATTTTGTTTTTGTGCTACGTTTCTCGAATTATCTAATCTATCAGATCTTATTTTTAATTATTTCAATGCTGATTTTTTATTTAGATTTAATTTCTTCCGATTTTCTTGCTTATAATCCACATTGTATCCTAGGATTATTAAGTTTTAATCATAATATCTGTTTTTGGTTAATCAATTTCTAAATTAGTAAGCAAAAAATGAAATTGTTTCGATTTAAATTCAATTTCCTTTTATGAAAACCTAATCTGTAGTTCTCGTTTCATCGAAAGGGTTTCTTTCGTCGTTGATTCAATTATCTTGTGATTTGGCCTGTAGGTAAGGATTAAGATTAAGATTGGCATTGCCGTTCTTCAACTATTCTGCTGATAATGAAGAAGGTCTTTGGTCAAACTGTCAGGGACTTGTAAGTCTGCAGATACCTAGTCTTGTGATGTCCATTTGGTTTAGCTCATGTTACGTGTTTTCAATGACATTTACTTGCGCTGTATTTTGTTCTTTATTGGTGTATTGCAGCAAGAGAGAGGTTAATAAGAAAGTTCTCAAAGTTCCTTCGATAGAGCAGAAGGTAAAATTTTCTCTTGCCCTTTTCGAAAATGTGAATGTAAACTTAAAAAAAGTGATTCATTTCGATGTTATTATGTGACGTTGTAGTTTGCTGTTGTTTGCCAATGATAAAATATTGTTCTGTGATTATTTAAATCTTATTTGTCTGTGAATTGCTTTTTAGATTGTCTTTAAAAAGCAATGGCATTTGATCTCTGTAGTTAGCAAAAGTCTTATTAGGAAATAAAATTCTTATCCCTTTTTCTTTAGGTTCTTGATGCTACCAGCAATGAACCTTGGGGTCCACATGGATCACTGCTTGCAGATATTGCGCAGGCATCAAGAAATTAGTAAGCTTGATCAATTTTCTTGTGAATGTTTTCCAATGCTTGCTTTCATACAGAGGAATTCATTTTTAAACATCTCATGCAGTCATGAATACCAGATGATCATGGCAGTTCTCTGGAAACGAATTAATGATACTGGGAAGAATTGGCGGCATGTCTACAAGGTATGCTTTTATCTTCGATGAATTTTGTTGATAAATGGTGTTTGCTCATCCTTCTTCAAAATGTAGATTAAATAATTTCAACCTGTTATTAGTTAGATGTGTGATCTTCAATTTTGTTATGAATATGGACGCAACTAAATGATGTGTAACATATATTATTAGCATGTTCCATATTTCTGCTCTACTCCAACCATGGTATTTTAACTTGCGACTGAAAACTATGTGTGTTGGGTTTCAGGCTTTGACTGTTTTGGAATACCTGGTTGCTCATGGATCAGAGCGTGCCATAGATGAGATTAGGGAACATTCTTATCAAATAACGGTAAATAAAGCTCCTTAATTCTCCTTGGTAATGGCACGTGTGTTTCATGCTTCTATGATCACCCGTAATAGTATTTCTCTTCTACTATGTTGCAGACATTGTCAGATTTCCAATATATTGATTCCAGCGGAAAGGACCAGGGTAACAATGTCAGGAAGAAATCCCAGAGCCTTGTGGTCTTGGTGAATGATAAAGAAAGGATAGTTGAGGCTAGACAGAAGGCTGCTGCTAACAGGGACAAGTGAGTTTTCTCCTGAACCCAGACACTTTGATGCATCTTGAATGTACAACTATTTTTTGGAACTTCTCATGATTTATGGTGTGGTGGCATCAGAAAATGTTTGATTTTTAAGGATATCTAGTTTGCAACATGATTCCTATTTCAGAACACAAACAACAAGTGATTGAATGGAAATAGAACCCTTTTCTGAAGGATTCCTTGATAATCATTTATATTTACAGTTGTATTCTAACTCTTTATTTGGTAGGTTTCGCAACGCATCACCTGGTGGAAAGTATAGACCTGGTTCTTATGATGATGACGGTCGCTATGGAAACAGGGATGAAGATCGAAATGGATATGGTTATGGCAAAGAAAGAGAATACAACTATAGGGATGATGAACGGTATGGTAAATATGGGGACTCATATGGTCGTGATGGAGATCATAATGGTGAAGAACGGTATGGTAGGGATGGATATAGGGATGATGACTATCAGGGAAGAAGCCGAAGCATTGATGATTACGGTTCAAGAAGCAGGAGCTCTGATAGAGATAGAGATCATGCTTTTGATGATGATGGTCAATCCTCATCTCGGTATTGTTCCAACTTTTCTATAGAATTCTTTATTACTGTTCTTTAGAATTTTTCTCAATAAAAAATGAAAGTTATTGATACATTATCGAATGCTTTTGTAGTCAATTTTAAGAAAGTAAAAGGTTCTATTTCAATTTTCTTGTTCTTTCTTTGAACAATTTTTTCTTTGTTTTGGTATTACATTCAAACTAAATTGCAGACACAAGAAACTCCTAGAGAAAAAGGAGTGAATCATTGAATTGGACAATCATGCATCTCAAGACAATCAAATAAATTTAGAAAAATAAAACATTTGATGATTGTTACTGTTAAGGATGCGGAGAGTGAAAAAAAAAAGGAACCTGTACATTTTTTAGCAGACCTTCTGGGGCTATTTCATTTATTTAATCTTTACACCTTGAATTGTTTCATAACTTAATTTGGTTATTAATCTAAACATTGAGAAAGAAAGTCTATGATAATCAAATGGAGGGTGCTGGCATTGGGGAATTCTATATAAGAAATTATTTTGGAAAAAGGTAGCCTTTAAAGAAAGGACGCAAATGAAATGACCCCAACTTGATGCATGGTAAAGAGGATACATTGAACTGTACTATGTTAAGATGTCTGATATACAGGACATGATTGTCTCAGAACTTCTGCTTCCCTTGTATGTCTTTACTATATGGTTGACCTAGAAAACATGTCTGAGCTGTCTCATTTCTGCAGTGGCGCTAGAGCTGATGATCAGTCTAATGACGGAAGGTAAATTTCATTTGATGTTTTCTGAATTGCTGGTTTAGGTATGTATAAAAAGTTGGTCAATGATGTAAGACTGAAATGATAATGTCTCAGCATTGCTAAGCGGCTTGAGCGAAAATTTTCTGAGCAAAATATTAGTGGTCCACCCAGCTATGAAGAAGCCTTAAGTGAATCCCGAAGCCCTGCTCACAGCGAAAGGTATTGATTTTGTACGACATATATTTAGACTGATCCTGCTTTTCATCACTTTTATTTGCTTGGTTAAATTTGATGAATTCTTGATGAAAGGAATGGAGAAGCTTTAGCAGCACCTGCTCCTGTAGCTTCTTCTCCACCAGCTCCTAGATCTTCCTCCCCTCCTGCTTTTAATGCTGCTTCTCCACCTCCAAGCAATCCTGGACAAGAAAACACTTTTTTTGTGACGCCTGCATCTCCTGCAGACCAGGAAGTTGAGGTGGCTGATGAATTTGATCCACGTGGTCCTATTTCAGGTACACTAAGTCATGTATGTTTGCTTGTCCACTAATGTCAATGTTCTAGTGTTTTGTTGTAACGCACAGTCCTTTACTTGCATTTGAAATCTGGTTGCATGCGGTGAGATGGAGTTGTCCATTAAATATACTGGCCAGGGTGTCAAACCATGTTGGATTTAAGATTTTGAGGCAGTCCTGAACTAACTGTCAGAATGAGTGTGATGCTCATTTATGTGCTGCTGATGTTATGACTTATGTTGCAAGTGAGTTGAAAAATCAAGTACTCAGGCTAGTCACTGAAGTGCCTGTCTGTCTGTCTGTGGTCTTGCACATGTTCAGTGTTCTTAATAGTTAGGTGTTTGGGTCATTATGTTCTTTGCTTGGATGAACTTAAGTTCTAAGTGGAACCAAAATTATTGATGGAGCCAAGTTCCCCTAGTCACTGAAGTGCCTGTCTGTCTGTTTGCGGGCTTGCACATGTTCAGTGTTCTTAATAGTTAGGTGTTTGGGTCAATATGTTCAGTGCTTGGACGAACTTAAGTTCTAAGTGGAACCAAAATTATCGCTGGAGCTATGTTCCCATAATTGCTATGGGTGGTGGTCGGGTGGAATTTGATGTAGCAGTGGAAAAGGAAGGGAAATTTTTTGAGGCGCAAAATTTTATGAGGCATGGAGATTGGGCCTTGTGTTATGCCTGCAACTTATGCAATTAACATGCATCATTTCTGGAAACTGATGCTTTTCATGTTTCTTTTGACAGCTCCCCCCACTGCCACATCTGTTCAAACTGCCTCTGCTTTCACTCCGACTTCGAACAATGCTGAAATGGACTTACTTGGCTCTTTGTCAGATGTGTTTACTCCAAATCCATTAGCCATCATGCCAGTTACTTCTGCAACAACTACCTCTGAAGCTGATTCCCAAACAAACTTTTTAGGATCCACGTTTGCTGCAACACAATCACCATCAAATGTTATGAATCAGGTGAGCATAATTTATTGAGGTTAGAAGTCTCTAAATTTCCTTTTCTTGTAAACCAAAACATTCCATATTTCTTGGGTTATTTATTATGCAAATTTCAATTTCTTGTGGTCAAGGAGCATCAAACAACCCCCAAAACACACTGATGCGCTCACCACCCCTGTTGTAACTCCAAAACACTTGCAGATGCACATTCTTATACAAACAGAGTCTCAGTGATTTGGATATCTTCCCTGAAACTCTATGATGCTCCATTGCATGCATGTTTGTGATTGTGCAATTCTGTCTTGTCCTTCAAGGATGTATTTCTCTTGACTACAACTTTCTTTACTTGTTTCTAAACACTTTCTGAAGAAACACATGTTTTAGTAGAATTCTTATGGGAATTATTACTAAAAAGAGGAATGCTGCTAATATTTGAACATATACTTGCTGCTACATCGACTTGTGTACTATTGTCCAGTTTCATTGTTTTTCTTTTTTGGAATGCAACCCAATTCCCATATGTATAGAACTGTTGGACACTAGTAATTCAAGTTGAAGGGTTTAGGTAACAAATGACTTGGCAAAAATAAATAAACAAAAAGGTGTTGTGTAGCATGTCATAATTATTGTAACCCAAAAAACTAACATCACATTCATATTTCTCAGGGATGTGAGACTAGATGTGAATGCTTGAATATTGTCTTCAGTTAACTAACCTCTGCTTTATGGTTGGCTTATAATTTCAAGGATGATATTTAATGCAATGTAGGTTATATTTTCTGATTAAAAGAATATGCAAACCACCACCCTTCCTTCTAACATGGTTTTGCTTTTGTCTTTTAGTTTTAATTAGTAAAATTAAGATTCAGGTGTCATGGCATAGCAATTGTGATCTAAAAGGACATACCCTTGATGCAGGCTTTTGAAGATCCATTTGGTGACTCTCCTTTCAAAGCTACTCCTACAGATGCTTTCTCAGCTCAACAGTCCACTGCTTCTGCTGCCCCTTTCCAGCCTACCATGAATCAAAATACAGAAATGCCCAATGCAGTAGCACCACCAAATGGTGACACATTCTCTGCCATGACTTATTCAGCACCCAATGTTCAACCTCCTTCAACAAATCCACACTTTTTGCCTCAAGAAATGTCAAGTTCTCATCCAGAAACTGATATTCTGGCAGACATCCTCCCACCATCTGGTCCATCTGCTGTAGCTTCACAGGCAGGTTTTTCACTTCCATCTGGCCAGCATCCACAGCCAGGTGCTAGTGTGTATGGGAACTTCAATTCACCACCAGGGAATATGGTATTGCCGGCAGCTCCACACATGGCTCCTCAGGGCCAGCAATTAAGCAGTGCAAACTTCTTTACACAGGGAGGATCCCCAGCTCCTATCCATTCCAACATGTCTCTACAACCTCCGGCTGGGCCAGTGGTGCTGTTTAATAATGGAAACTTAGTTCCACAACAAGGTTCTACGGCTCCAGTTGTCTCACAATTTTCTCATCATACACCGACTGGATCAGCACCACAATATAACAGTGGAAACTTTCTCCCACAACATGGCTCTGCTTTCCCAGTCGCTTCACAATTTACTTACCAAACTCCATCTGCTTCATCTCCTCAACATAATGATGTCCTGGGTAATTTGTTTTCACAAGGGCCAAACACTTCCATGGCTTCTCAGACAGCTCTTCCATCTTCAACAGGGTCGCTTGCTATAGTTCCTCAACCATCCAAGGACAAATTTGAGACTAAGTCAACAGTGTGGGCAGATACTCTGAGTAGAGGGCTGGTCAATTTGAATATTTCTGGACGTGAGTATATTCAGTATTTAAAAGCAAACAAAACATGTTAGATGGTCTTCTGGTGTTCCAAGTCCTAATTTATTTTTTATGGGAGTTGACTTGGTTTTTATTTAATTTTGATTTTTCATATGCAGCTAAAACCAATCCATTAGCTGACATTGGAGTCGATTTTGATGCCCTTAATCGCAAGGAAAAGAGAATGGAAAAACAGCCCATGACTCCAGTTGTATCTACTATCACCATGGGCAGAGCTATGGGATCCGGTACCGGGTTAGGCCGAGCTGGTGCAGGTGTTCTCAGGCCACCTCCAAACCCTACGATTGGTTCTGGCATGGGAATGGGCGGGGGCGTGAATATGGGCATGGGCATGGGTGGTCCTGGTTCAGGCATTGGCATGGGAGGTTATGGAGGAATGCATCAACCCATGGTTGGTGTGGGTATGGGAGCAGGGATGAATGCGGGCATGAATATGGGAATGATGCAAGGTGGCCAGATGCCTCCTGGATCGGCCATGCCTGGTGGATATAACCCCATGATGGGCTCCGGTGGTTACCCGTCCCAACAACCCTATGGTGGTGGATATCGATGAGATGGAGCTGCCTTGTTGATGTGTTAGTATACCTGCTGATTTTACAAGGTAAAAGGGATGGCATCGCAAACCCAGTGTTACCATCGCCATGCTATTTCTTGTTCCACTGGATGATCTAAAGATCTATTTTTGATCTCGATGGTTGGAATATCCTGATACGAATCCTGCTGTGATTATGTGTATTCATCATCCTTATATCTCACTTGCTGGTTGAATTAATGTTCATTTTGAGCCAGAATATATTGATTAGATGCATTGCTGAATTTGTAATACGGCGAAGATAACCTTTCTCAGGCTGTCGTCACCCTTCTCCTCACATGGAGTATATACTTTTTTGTAACTCATCGGAGATGATTTATACTGTTTGGATACTGAATGGTCAATAAACCTGAAGAATTCATTTGTATGCCTCGCGTTTTCTTATGAAATCAGATGAAGACTTTTCTTGTTTTAGGCAGTGTTATTTTTTTTTTTAATGTTCTTTGTTTGAAAATATATTAAAATAATATTTTTTATTTTTAAAAAGTTATTTACAATTTGAAAATATATAAAAAATTAATTTTAAATAAAAAAACTAAATATTCTTAAATTTTTTCTAAAATATTTTAAAAATACTTGGCACTTATAATTTTTGTGGTATGGATGTCTCATTTATTAATGCAGAGGGCAGTGTAGTGTATTGTGGTAATTGAAATCTGGTGAGAAATAGTTTGGTGAACTACTCTAGAGTTTAGACTGGATGATATATCAGTAATTAAAAAATATATAAATTCTATACCATGAGCTAATTAATTATTTAAGGACATATTATCCTATGTTATATAATTTATTTATTTTTGTTAGGGGCTGGCAAATTCATTTAGTTTTGTTTTAGAGGTAGAAATTTTTTTTTATAGAACTTATAGTCATTACATGAATAAACGAAGCTAAATAGTTTTTTTTTTTAGCATTTTTATTACACAATTTAATTACTTTATTCCTCTTAAAAACAAAAAATATTAAAGCTTTTTAGTATAAAGCCCTACTTTAACCGAATAAAAACATATTTATATTTATTCACACTAATTTTTTTAACTTATTGAAATTTTAGCAGAACTTTTTATATACTGGAAGGTTCATGTTATCGATTATACTTTAAATTCACTTTTATATATAATTCTCAATTCCGATCCAATCATCCTGTATCTCACCACACATAATGATACTCGTCATTCTAAGTAATAATATCATATTAATGATTTCATTTGTTCATAATCAAATGTCAAAATAGAGTTCAAATATCGTTAATATATAATTAAGTAACATTATAGTTAATCTCAAAATAATACATGTTTATTTCTAATCTATAATAACAAAACATGATAAGTAAAAAACTAATGATGAATTCTTTTCAGCATGAAAAAAATGATGCAGCCGAGCTAGAAAAAAATGAAGATTCTGAGCAATTATATAGAGATATGTTACATTCAGTAACATATCATGCAAATAGCATAATAGACATATTATAAACTAGTGGGATAGATCTAATAGGATGCCCAATCATGCTAGACCAACATCTTGGCAATAAAAAGCCATAAATTTCAATTCAATTATTATCTCATGCTTAAATTGTTTTCCAATTGATTCTCAAAGATTAGTTCTATAGTGAGATTAGCAAGCTTGCACCAACCTCTCTAGAAAACCCCTAAATTAGGCCATAAAGATGTTTAAGTTAATTTTATTATTTTTCCTTGATTTTTTTTAGTTTTATATTATTTTTAAATTTCTTGTTATTTTTCCTTTTTGTTTGGGGATTTTAATCTTCCTTCCTTATTAACGACGTTTATGGCTTATTTAAAGAATTGTAAACATCTTACAAGGAAAAATACATCGAACTTTATTCTTAGAAATAACACTGTTAATTAAGATTCATGGTGTCTTAATCTTGATATGTCACACTTTATATTTATATTTCTTGTGGAAATGTCTTCTTTGTTTATTTGTTTTGTTTTTGTGCACTTCCATTTGCATCACTCAAACTATGGTTTTTAGAGAAGCATATAATTGTCAACATCTTTTGCTTAAACATCGTACTTTTGATAATATAAGGTAAAATTATGGTATGATAAGAAGGATTTTTGGATAGAAGTGAGGGTTTATACAAGAAAATAGAACATTCTAGCCCGATTTAGTGATCAAAGATTGTTCATGGTGATGAATCCATATAGGTAGTGTTTGGTATGTTGGACAAAGATAAACTTGACATGATAATCTTTTTTTTTAAGTTGTTTAGTGCACCTTTAGACAGTATAAAATCAATTTTTGTCTTGTACAAAGTTGTTCTAGTGGAGAGATTTTTATCTCATTAAAAAGGATAAGACAAGCTTATCAAATTATATGTATAGGGGTTAACTTGGATTGATTTGAGTCAACATAAAAACAAAAATGATTATTATCATAGTTTTGAAACTCGATTTAGAGGTCGACATAAGTAAAAGCCCGAGTCACAAATCAGATTGATTATTGACCAGGGTCAACATAAGGATAAAAGTTGTTGTTATCATAGTTTTAAAACCCGACTTGGAATCAACCGAGGGTAAAGCCTAGGTCACAAGTCAGGTGGACCGTTGACTCTGTAAAAATAAAAAATGATTATTATCATAGTTTTAAAGCCCAACTCGAGGATCGATCCAAGATGAAGCTCACATCATGAGTCGAGTTGACCATTGACCTGGGTCAATGTAAACATAAAAATAGTTATTATTATAATTTTAAAATTCAACTCAAGGATCGGCATAAGGTCAACCTGGGGCCTAGCCCGAGTCACAAGTCAGGTTGACAATTAACTTGGGTCAACATGTGGATAAAAATGGTTATTATCATAGTTTTAAGACCCGAATAAAATGTTGACTCAAGGTAAAGCCCAAGTCACGAGTGGGGATGGTCAACCCAGGTTAACCCGAGGAAATATAAAAATAAAAATTATCATTATCATAGTTTTAAAACTCGACTTGAGGGTTGATCAGAATAATGCTTGAGTCATTAGTAGAATGGATTAACCTATATTGATCCAGGTCAATTTAAGGATAAAATCAATTATTATCATAGTTTTGGAACCTAACTTAGAGACTGAACCGGGACAAGGACTTGGTCAAGGGACAGTTGGGTCAACTCGGGTTGACTCAAGTCAACATATGAACAAAAAAATAATTATTATCATAGTTTTAAAACTTGATTCAAGGATCAACCCGGGAAAAGACTCGGGTCATGAGTCAGAAGGGTCAACCCAGGTTGATCCAAATTTACAAAAAAATCAAAGTAACCTCATTTTGACAAAAAAAAAAATCAATGGAATTTTACCCATGTTTTATCTTAGATCAACCGTGTCATTGGTCAACTCGGGTTTTTGAACGAATCAAGTCAAATCAATTCTTCCTCTGTTTTTTTCTTTAACCTAAACTGGTCCAGACCTTAGGTTAACCTGGTCTAGGCCTTAGGCCAGCTGGATCCTGTCTATTGTCTACCAAACACAAAATAAAACAAATGATCTAGTCCAATTCAAAGTATATTAAACACACGATAATACAATTATTTATCTAATTTTATCCAGTCCAATCAATATTATCCAGCATATCAAACACTACCTTACAATAGTTCCAGTTAGGGTGATAAAAAAAAACTAATCAACTGATTAAACCGATAAAACCAACAAGAAATTAACAAAAAAACAAACAAACAGAGAAAAAACATGAATGAACCAATTACGAAAATAAAAAAATTTCAATGAATTTCAAAAATGTAAAACCTATTGAACTAAACTTAATCAGTTCAGCCATAATTAAACCCTACTATAAAAAGGCACGCATGTATGAAAAGTTCT
>Ga0325405_1006203_pt1 | contig 12077 bp, 14 predicted proteins | sample PopdelMetagenome_21_FD_205663 | JGI IMG/M metagenome (GOLD analysis project Ga0325405, IMG submission 205663) | Populus deltoides microbial communities from Bellville, Georgia, United States - Xylem-Control-R2 | ecosystem: Host-associated > Plants > Phyllosphere > Stem > Wood/Secondary xylem...
TCCGTTCGGTCAATGTTGAGAGAAGGTTGGAAGGAACAACATAGTCAGAAATGAGAACAATCCAACGGTGGACGGAGTAGATGTAGCTCCAACAGCACCACTCTCTCTCTCTTTTCTCTCTCTCTCTCTCTTCTAGTCAGAAATGAGAACAAAATTCTGAGAAGACTATATCAATGGTAAGAAATGTGGCGGTTCCATTCATTGAAGCTGAAGATTAAGGCAACATCATTTTCCTTTCAAAAAAAGGATAAATATAAGGCTGAGATTAGAATTCTATTATAACTTGAAAACCAAAAGGGCAACAACTTCACCTTTAGTTCATAAGATTATGGGGCAGTGTATCAAACCTTCAATGTTTTTTTCTTTTTTCTCACAGCAGATAAAGACCTTGAACTTATAAACTTTATTTTTATTTTGTTAGTTATAACCAATACTTGTTTGGGTTTAATTAATACTTTGTTTTCAGGTAGGATCTAAGGCTTGTTGGATCAGGGTTAATTTTTGTATGTGGATCAATTTAGCCTACAAGGATAGATCTATTAGGGTTAATTTCTCTGAACTATCTAAACACATATAAGCTTAAATTTTAGAGCCATTGATAAATAATACTTCTAAACTTTTTAATTTAATGTTTGACAGACCTTCTTGTATTATTTGGTTCTTGAACAAACTAAATCTGACTATTAACTGGCTTCGTGGTAGCATTCAAATTCATTCCAATAGTGTTGATGCCTTGGGATAGGTTTCCATTGTGTCACACTCCTATCAGATCTCTTCCGGCTTTCCAGGATCATATCTTAATCTTGATTGTGGGTTACGTGACCGTGTGATCAAGAGGTTTGCATCAGGGTCCTATGGAGCATCAAGAGGAGGCCTTAATAAATTTAATCCATGTGTAAGAGGGGCTTAATCCACCCTTATTTAGGCCGTGAAGTTGCGACAACAAGGCTGCTAATTTTGTATCAATTTTGGTTGCCCTTGTTATGTAATGTTTCCATGTGTTTTGTGAATTCTTAACTAGTTTTGGATTTCATATTATGTGTGAGAAAATTCATTATTTCCTTTAAATATTAGGATTTATTATCATTTTTATTTCATTTTCAGGTGTGGAAAAAACACAATAGAGAAAACAAAGGAATCGAAGCTGACTTAGGAAGCACAAGGCTAGCACCGTCTCCTTGTTGTGCAAGGAGAATAATCCAGCAACTTAATTATATTTCCTAGTATTGGAAGGATACCAAAAGGTGGTAAAGAGGAGCATTAAAGGCAACATCATTTTCTGTCCGAAAGAATGATAAATACAAGGATGATATTAGATCCTATTCTAACATGGAAACTAAAAGGGCAACAACTTCTCCTTTAGTTCCTAGGATTACTGGGCAGCATTATAGGCTATATAAATAAGTTTTGTATCAAGCCTACAATGTGTTTTTCTATTTCTCTTCTTAGGGCAGATAAAGACTTACAATTTATGAGCATTATTTTGATTTTGTTAGCTACATCTTAAGGCTTTTTTGGGCTTAATTAATCCTTTGTTTTCATGTAAGATCTAAGGCTTGTTTGGATCACGGTTTGGGCTTACTAGTAAAGGTTTTGGGTTAGTTTTTGTAATTGAGTCAATTCAGCTCACAAGAATAGATCTATTAGGGTTAATTTATCAAAACTATTTAAACACATTTATGCCTAATTTCAGCACCTTTAACAAATAATACTTCTGAACTTTTTAGTTTTAATATGTGAGAGAGATTCTTGCATTCTTTAGTTCTTGAATGAATTGAATCTGACTTATCGAAGATTAAATAGCTTCATGGCTCATTCGACTTCATTTCAATAGGGTCGGTGCCTTGGAACAAGTTTCCATTGTGTCACACTCTTATCAGACCTCTTTTGACTTTTCGAGATCAGATCTCAATCTTGATTATGATTGCATGATCACATGATCAAGAGATTCACATCAATAACCTCATCTGATGGGGGTAGCCACACACAAAAGACTCTCTAACAAAATGGTTTGTTTACAAAACCTCAAAGAAAAATATATCAACATAAAAGAATGAGTTGCTTCACGTCAAACAAAACTCTAACTTTGAAAGAACATATAAAGAGTGCACTTGAGATAATGGTGTTGGATGCCTGGGCATCATAGCAAGTGAGGGAAAAAACTCATGCCTATCTCTGACCTATTAATGCAAAACCTCTACCACTTCACAAATCTGCTGGCCACACCCACTCTGAAACATATAATGGTTTGTTGACTGAGTCTAGGCATGAACAATCACCTGTTTGGACAATCCCTCAATATACGTGATCAGTCTGTCAGCAACTAAAACAAGCTTCAGTATGCCTATAACAAATCGTGCCATAATGCCTAGATCCATAAGATTGACACAGAGGCCTCCCCTTTGAATCATGCGGTGCTGACTGAACAGTATTTTGACTCCGAGTCTGACCACCTCTACTCATACTATGTCTACCAGCCCTCCTAATAGTAAACCTTGGCGAGAAACTCCTTGATTGTCTAAATTGACCTTTTTGGGCTCCTTGTCCCTTGTTAGGACAAGTATTAAATCATTGTTGGAAAGAGAACTGACTCGCCATGTTGAGCCTCTTGGCTGAACCAACTGATAATTCATCATCTAACTCTTATGCCTCAATAGCTAGGTTACGATCCATGTCGCACGTGGACATACGACATCAAGGAGTCAGGGAGTTGCCACTTAGTTGTTTTGTTGAGTGTCGCTAGGTAACCCAAATATATTATCAAAAATTTTAAGGGTAGGGGACTGGTTGTGGCTAGAAAAGGTATTAGCACCTCTAGCACACCCAATGATGTGAACTCCAGCGGAGTTGAATGGAATTCATGAACTAGATCTATCTAATCCAAGTTTGCTGAAAATAGGATGAGCTTATCACAATGGAAGACCTGCTCCAAGGCAACAAGACTATAAACCAACCCAATCACAATGCCTACATTTGGAGACAAGGGAAATGAGTATAAATTCAAATAAAGATTGGTTCTTTGAAGAGTTGGAAGTTCAATCAAGAACAAAAATTAACAACCAAAAGTCAGCAAAATCATAATATTATTTGCCAAAAAATTTATATGAAAAAATATTCTCAAGAGTATTTATACCCCAAACCAATAACTCTAGTTTCCCTAATGAGTCACATATAAACTCAATTTTAAATAATAATCAACCCAAGCTAAAACTAGCCCAAACTGCTTAAAATAAATAGGTCTAAAACCTAAACAAGTGTTTCCCCATAAAATAAAGAAAGTTTAATAGCCCAACTAATTTAATAAGACAAGTTCGGTTATTTTCGCATTATGTCTGGCAGCAGCAAAGCCCAACTTCAAATGGATGGTTCTCTCTCGTCTTGAATAATTAGAAGGCGTGCCATGTACTGTTGGAAAGGTATGCAAGTCTAGTTTCCATCCCAACTAGAATCACTTTAAAATTCAGCTTGTAGCTCCAATTATGATAAAAAAAAAAAAAAAGAAAGCAAAAGGTCAAACTGACCAAATCTAGTCTTGTTCCCCCAATCCTTGTGTAATGGTCTTGGTTCCACCAACAAGCTCTTCTTGATCATGAATCAGATTAATCACAGCTTGCTCCTTATTATTTAATATCCTTTTAAAGTCTACCTTAGCCCACGTATCTTGAAAAAGTCCATTGAAAGCCTCTTTGAACCTCTTAGCTCTAAGCCTTGTAACTGGACCAACCGGAACCTCCAATGGATCCTTTGGTGCTTGGATCACATCATCGTACCTGTGGTAAGTTGCATTGTGTGGTCTGAATATGGTTTACAGGTTTTGATAGGTTTCTAATCGGTAGTTTATCTATGGCTCAAGATAAAGATTCGTTCATGTGAATAAATGTGATGTTTAGAATTTATTATAGGCACGTATGCCCAAATAATTTCTTATGGAAAGGATCCATGTAGGAACCTTAACAGGGTTCAACTCTCTTGGAAGACAGAAGGGTTTTCACAACTCGTATCTTGTGATAAAAAATACTCCTAATTAAATTTGGTAAATATTTAAAGTAATTTTGAGAATTTTCTGGTTAACTCCCAATATTTAAATATCAACCTACTTGTAAGTCCATCATTTATACCAGAATATTGACCATTAATTCACATGAATTAAATTTTTTTTTAAGGATTATTGAAAAATTGGTCAAATTCTCATGAATTCAATAAAATAATTCAAATCCAAAATGCATGCAAATATATTTTTTTTAATTCTGTATAAAAATAGTAAAACACACCATGTATTTTATTTTTTAATCCAAATATGATTTTTATTTTTATTTTTTGAGACACCTGGCTGTATGCAATTAAAACATTTGGATAAATTAGAATTTGTTTTATCTTTTTTATCACAAAATGAAAATAAGTAATTAAAAAAATGAAAATGCAACACACACAACACATTCTCTTTTTTACTATATCTTACTTACACATCTAAAAAAATGCACATGTTTACAAAACATCAAAAATTCAAATTTCTAACAATAATTTGAAAATTGCAAAACGGACCTTCCAAAGGTAAAAAAATAATATGAAGAAATTATTGGAGCTTAGAAATAGCTGGAAGATTTCGGGGCTGGAGGGATAGTGGTGACACGTGTATCCACACGCCATCACCACTTATGACGCATGGAACCACGCACCGCCACTGCTGGAGAGATAGAAAACAAGGTGGATTTAAAACATATTCTTTTTCTCTTCTATCTTGTGCTTGCTGTGAGCGTCACTGTGACCTGCAAGTGAAGGAAATCACACAGGCAATTTATTTTCATCTATTTTTTTTCATTTATTCATAAATCTGTTTCTTGATCTTTTCCTTTTATTCTGGTTATTTTAACAATCAACAAGGGGTAAAGACATGATGTAATAAAGAGAGAGTATTTTGTTTTAAGGGAGAATCTTTGGCTGCTACTGGTGGTAAAGTTAGAGAGAGGACACCGTACTGGTTCGAGGATAGTGCTACTACGACTGGTGGTGAAGGAATCAGTTGGTGAGGGGGTGTTGGTTTGATTCTCAGCTGGATGGAGATTTGTTGATAGAGAGTGTTATGGGTGAAAGAATGCAAGGGAAGTGGAAGGTTGAAGGCTCTGGATAGGAGATGAAAACTGATTGAAGAGGCTTAGGTGTTGCTCATATGGCGTGGTGGAGGAGAAGAGGAACCAACATTGGGTTGATGATGGAGAGGGTAAGCACGACTATCAATGGTGGATATCATGGAGATGATAATGATGGTTGGTAGTATTGTACCATAAGGGAGATAAAGAGAAAATAGGTGTTTTTTTCTTTGACAGTGAAGTTGAAGGGTACATGAAGAGTTCTTGGTTGATGTTGAAAAACATAAAAACAGGGAGGAGCAAGCCAAGAGAGGCAAGGTCACGGTTTTGTGACTTTTTGTTTGTTTTTGGTAATTTTTTTGGGTAATACTCTTATTAATTTCCCCCCTCTTTTGTGTGATTGTAGCCACCTATTTATAGGTGTAATTTCTTTGGCTTGAAAGTAAAGTAATTTAAGATCAACCATTGAATTTCAAGAACAAATCTCTACCACTTATTTGATAACTTGGAGGCAAAGCAAAGAAAAAATGACCCTTTAATTAAAAGAATTGATTGTGGACCAACTGATTAGAAATTAGGTTGCTTGGTGAGAGGGTTCTCAATTTTAGAATTGGTCCTCTCCCTTCCACAATTACAAATAGGTCACTAAAATAATAAATGCATTTTTTTCCTTTTTTTATTTTAAATTATTTGGAAATGACGCTAAAAATAGTGCAAATATGTCAAATTTGTATTGATTTCAAATTTTTATTATTTTATTATTTTCTTCTTATTTTGGTCAATTTTATAAGTGGGCTAGGATCCATTAGGGTTATTTGAAGTATTATATTAGTGTTTTGTATGTTGAAAAGCGAGAGGCATAGATTTATAAAATAAACTTGTGTTTTGCGTGATGCAACACGTTATCTTTACTTGGACAAAGTTCAATTCTGAATTATCAAGGTTTAACTGACCTTGTGGTGCCATTTTATTCAATTCCAAAAGTGTTAGTGCTTTGGGACATGTTTTCAATGTATCACACTTCTCAAACTTGGTTTTCAACTTTCTTAGAAAAGTATCATCTTCATTGGGGGTTACTAAACACATATAAGCCTTTCAATAGGCATTGATGAACAATACTTTTGAACTTTTCAGTTTTAACGTGTGAAGAGAGCTTCTTACATTCTTTGGTTCTTGAGTGAATTGAATATGATTTATCAAGGATTAACTTGCTTCGTGGCATCATTCGACTTCATTTTAATAGTGCTGGTGCTTGGGGCAGGTTTTCATTGTGTCTCACTCCTATCAAATCTCTTTTGGCTTTCCAAGATCAGATCTCAATCTTATTTTTTGTTGCGTGATCATGAGATTTGAGATTCGTATTAGGATAGTGATTTGGATGTTATCAAACTAAAAACTACTACTTTTCAAGGTAAAAACAATCCTGAGGTGTATTCGGAGTTGGGGGAAAAGGTGGATTGAATTTTCGATTGTCAATATATTTGAAGGTGAAATTGGTAGCCGTTGAATATACAAATTACAAATTGATTTTATTGGATTAGAATGTTATTAGTAGGAGAAATGGAGATAGGTCAAGAGAGTCATGAGAGAAATGAAAGTGTTGATGAGAAGACAATTTGTGCGTAACTACTATTATGGAGATTTGTATATGAAATTGCAAGGTTTGAATCAAGTTTCTAAGTTCGTGGATGAGTATTTCAAAAAGATAGAGATTGCAATGATTTGGGCCAATGTAATTGAGGATAGGAAAGCAACTTTGGCTAGATTTCTTAATGGGATGACTAGGGACATTACATGATAATCAATAGAGGTAATTGTGCTAATGTAGCTAATACTCTTGTGAAGAAATTGAATTTGAATTGTATTAAGCACACTAGGCCTTATAAACTGTGATGGTTGAATGAATTTAGTGAAATGAAGGTTACTAAGCAAGTGTTGTTTGCGTTTTCTTTTGGCAAGTACTCCAAAATAAGTGTATAATGATCAAATAAATTTAAAAAGGTAATATGAGGATTGGAAAAGTGAAAATTCACTAGAGGCTAATGATGTTAGTAAGATTTACTAATATTGGAATGACCATTCCAGAGAATGATGACTACTGAACTTGATTAGCTATTCGGGTTATGAATGGTTAATGATATCGACGGATGACTTCAATATCGACAATTCCATGAATTTGATTAACTATTCCTGATATAAAAGCTAATGATGTCAAGAATCTTTGACATCGGCATTCTCGAAAATATTCTAAGGTGTTATGGAGAATTGATTAACTATTTAGGGTTAGAAATAGTTAATGAAATCAATTGGCTGCATTGATGTCATGCCTTTTAAACTTACAAATGCATCTAGAATGTTTTTTAGGTTGATGCGTCATGTTTTGCGTGCATTCATTAGTGAGATTCTTATTTTTTACTTTGATGACATCTTTTTTTTTGGTTAAGTTGATGTATGTATTAACAAAAGAAGATACAAAGATTATAAGGGGCATACCCTAGATTTACAATGAGAAGAGAAACATAAAACAACAGATGGCTACAGGTTAGCCACCGAACAAAAAACTGAGACCTCACTAGTTTTGTTAGGGAAACCAATACAACCAGCTAACTATCAAATTAAGAATCTATGTTATTAACCCTCCAAGCTCTTTGGATCCTTTTGTTTTCATTTGTTGGTAGGACGTTCCTCATCAAATCAAGCTTATCGTGAATGATACATTCGATTTGATTAAAGACCAAATTCAAAGTTCTAGACATTCCAGCAAAAATCCTTACATTCCGTTTTTGCCATACAAGATACATTGTAGCTGCGACACTCAATTTACGAGAAAAATTGACGAAACTCTTGCCATGCCAAGTGACAGGGGCCCATCGAATCCATTCATCCCAGCCTTTTGTCATTTTTGGAATGTCGTATCTGTCACAAACATCCCACCAAATCGCTTTAGTATAGGAGCATTCAAAGAACAAGTGGTTGTGATCTTCATTGTTGCAGAGACAGAGTGAGCATCTATTAGGACTGATGTGGACCAGCCCAGAAACACCAGCAAGGACCCATTACATGTTGCAAATGGTCCAATGACTCGGTCCAAGACAAAGACATTGAAAGAGGCATTGAATGCATTGGTTTTGAATGCTTCAACCAAGTCAGAATTGAAAGGTCCATTAGAGTATTAAGAGGAGACCCTAGTACATCTTATCCATGTGTAAGAGTTGAGGACAGCAAAGGAAACAAAAGAATCCTTCTACAACTTGGAAACAACATGGGTGGCTACCTTTTCCTTTTGTTTCTAGGATTAAGGGGCTACATGGAAGGCTATAAATAAGCCTTGTATCATTTCTATAATATTTTACTTCCTTCTCTTCTTCTCATGACAGAACATGGATTTAATATTATGGGCTATGTTTTTTTTTTGTTAGCTATAACCCAAGGCTTGTTTGGGCTTAATTAATACTTTGTTTTCACTTAGGATCCAAAGCTTGTTTGGATTAAGTTATAGGCTTTTCAGTTTAGGGTTTTTAGTCAGTTTTGAGTGGACCTCATTTAAGCCCATATAAAGGGTCCATTAGGGTTAACTTTTCAAGAACTATTTAAACTCATGTAAGCCAAAATTTTGACAGCTTTGATGATAATTACTTCTGAATTTTTCAGTTTTAACGTGTGAGAATGATTCTTGCATTCTTCAGCTCTTAAATGAACTAAATCTGACTTATCGAAGATTTTGGCTTCGTGGCGTCATTCTACTCAATCTAATAGTGTTGGTGCCTTGAGGCAGGTTTCCATTGTGTCACGCTCTTATCAGACCTATTTCAGCTTTTCGGGATTAGATCTCAATCTTGATTGTAGGTTGCGTGATCACAATGTTTGCATCAAAGTGGGCCTCATATAAGTCCATATAAGGGGGATCCATTGGAGTTTATTTCAGTCTAGAGTCAGTATAAATAAAGCTATAACCAGACATGTAGGGGGCCTACAAATTTTTTTAGATTAATAAACATCTTGTTCCATAACATTGTGTGTGAGTGGTGAGATATTCTCCCTTAGTTCTCTAAAGAACTAAAAAAATTTATCGAAGAACAACTGACTTCATGGTGTCATCCTTATACTTCTCGTTCGCAAATTAATATACATTGGATGGGGGTGATGCGAACCTCTTGATTACGTGGTCACGCAACCCGCAACCAAAATTGAGATCTGATCCTGGAAAGCCGAAATAGGTCTGATAGGGGTGTGACATAATGGAAACCTGCCCCAAGGCACTAACACTACTGGATTGAGTAGAATGACGCCACGAAGCCAGTTAATCTTCAATAACTCAGATTCAGTTCGTTCAAGAACTGAAGAATGCAAGAATCACTCTCACACGTTAAAACTAAAAAAATTCAGAAGTAATAATCATCAAATCTGTTGAAATTTTGGCTTACATGAGTTTAAATAGTTCTTGAAAAAATAACCTTAATGGACCCCTTATGTGGACTTATACGAGGTCCACTCAAAACTGACTCAAAACCCTAAACTGAAAAGCCCATAACTTAATCCAAACAAGCCTTGAATCCTAACTGAAAACAAAGTATTAATTAAGCCAAAAGATGAAAGAAAATAATAAAAATAACTAACTTGTCATTAAATACCACCAGCCCTTCTTTCCTTGTGTAACTAGGATGAATAAGGAATCCTTGTAAGAAAAGGATTCTAAAACATTAATGAATCCTTGTCATACTTGGAGATTATATTGCAGCTCATTAAAGATCCTTGTGGAACTAGGAAATTCCTAAAATAAGCTCCCACATCCTTGTAGGAAAAGGATCCTTATCAAATTGGAAGTAAATAACAGAATTCGTATAGCCTGTTCGGACCTATATTGCAAGTCCTTTTCGAACGTGGATTCTCCTGAAAATGTACTCCAACATAGACAAACACCTCTGGAATCTTTTGGTAATGTACTCTAATGGTTGGATTTGAAGTTATACTCAATAGTGTAAAACTGAATGGTAAAAACTTTTATGCCAAAATCCAAATATGACCTTGCTTGGTTCGTATCACAAGACTTAACCGTATCTTTCCCTCCCTCTTTAAGAAAATTCACCCTCGAATTTTGAATAGGATCAGTAGTGACTTTATTAGCCTCTTGTTTAAGCCTTCAGAATTCCCTTATTGCCAACACTTTTCTCCAACAACATTGTATAGAAGTAGTGACCGCCAAGAATTTCAAATAAGCATGTCGTACTAACCACTTGCGTACATGCTTTTGAATGATAACAAAAACGACTCTCCTTCATCTGTTATTTTTTTGGCACTGTACCTCATTTTCCCATAAAGCTTGAAGATCATATAATAATCTTCTAAACTTATTAATTCTTGTTTGAAAACCCCCAAACCATGGCTTAGTTTTTCGCATCCTTGAGCTAGAATCCTCCTTCGTTCCCTCTCCCTTGCTGAATACATGACACAAGTAGGAAAAATAGAAGAAGACAAAGACAACAAGAATAGAGTTTACAACAGGAAGAACACTGATTTAGACTTGAAATTACAAATCTGACTTTTGTTTGGACCAGAACTGATAGAAAACAAACAAATATGAAATTGATGAGAATGAATCAAACAACAACCAAATATCCCAAATATGATGATAATATACTGGAAGAAACATAATCAACAAAAACAAAACTAGTTTTGAAAGACAACGCAAAACAAACGATATCAAAATAATACCAAATTTTATACATGTTGTGAGCTCCCTTAATAGACATAATATGGATTTTCAATTGATTCTGAGGTGATTTGATTATGGTTTACTAAGTATAGTGTTTCTACTGCAGAATTGAACCTCGGATTAAAATTCAAGCAAACAATATTAAAATAAGCCCAAATTTGACATACGATGCGATCGCACCCCCAATAGACAGAATATGAAGTTTCAATTGATACTAAGTTGGTTTGCTTATGGTTCATTAATAGTAGTGTTTCTGCGGCAGAATTGAACCTCAAATTAAAACCTCATGCAAACAATATCAGAATAAGCCCAACTTTGACATATGATGCGATCTCACCCCAGTAGACTGAATATGAAGTTTCAATTGATTCCGAGGTGGTTTGCTTATGGTTCAACAAGAGTTGTGTTTCCATGGCAAAAATTGAATGATACTTCAAATTTCAACTAGTCTCTCTTTCTTCTTCTTTTTTTTTTTAATATACTGATATGATTAGAGATGGTAATAAGATGAAATATAACCCCCCCTTTTTTACTTCCTTCTCTTCTTCTCATGACAAAACATGGATTTAATAGTATGGGCTTTGTTTTATTTTGTTAGCTACAGCCAAGGCTTGTTTGGGCTTAATTATTACTTTGTTTTCAGTTAGGATCCAAGACTTATTTGGATTAAGTTATGGGTTTTTCAGTTTAGAGTTTTGGGTTAGTTTTAAGTGGACCTCATTTAAGTCCACATAAGGGGTCCATTAGGGTTAACTTTTCAAGAACTATTTAAACTCATGTAAGCCAAACTTTCGGCGGCTTGGATGATAATTACTTCTGAAGTTTTCAGTTTTAACATGTGAGAGTGATTCTTGCATTCTTCAGTTCTTGAACAAACTGAATCTGACTTATCGAAGATTAACTGGCTTTGTGACGTCATTCTACTCAATCCAATAGTGTTGCTGCCTTGGGGCAGGTTTTTATTGTGTCACACTCCTATCAGACTGATGCGAACCTCGTGATCACGTGGTCATGCAACCCACACGCAAAGACACCAATTCCCGGAAAGCCAAGTAAATCAGGTGTGATAGGATTGTGACACAAAGATAACTTTTACCTAGGCACCAGCACTATTGGAAACGGAGACCCCCACCCAACGAATATTGATTCGCGAACGAGAAGTATAAGGATGACGCCACGAAGACAGTTGTTCTTCGATAAGTCGTTTTCAGTTCTTTAGAGAACCATGGAAGGGAGATTAACTCACCAACACACACACACAAAGTGCGGCAAACAAG
>Ga0325405_1006204_pt1 | contig 12076 bp, 5 predicted proteins | sample PopdelMetagenome_21_FD_205663 | JGI IMG/M metagenome (GOLD analysis project Ga0325405, IMG submission 205663) | Populus deltoides microbial communities from Bellville, Georgia, United States - Xylem-Control-R2 | ecosystem: Host-associated > Plants > Phyllosphere > Stem > Wood/Secondary xylem...
AGTTGGATACAAATTAACCATTTAGCATATTTGCTTTTCAATATTACATATTTGAAACGATGGCTTTGGTATTGTTAGTTTAAAAGAAATTGCTCCATGTCCATTACCTTTAAACCTGTTAAATCTTCTATTGTATTACAGAATCAATGATTGTAATGCTTTTGTTAAATAAACAGATTGCATGCAGGATAGTTTTGCCTTTTTGCATGTTGAGCTTCTCACTTGTGATGTTTGGAGTAGCAGCACAAGTCTCTGTTGTTAACATTATGTTTGGGTTCGAATTCTTTCAATTTTATGTACTATGATGAGAAGACAGTTTTAACCTGGAATCTATTCATATGATAATTCCGAATTTTCCATTTGGCTTATTCCGTTTCTTTTCCATATTATCATAGATTAGGATTGTTCCTATCTTTCAGTTTAGTCATGTTATGCTCAGTTTAATCATGCATTGCTTGACCTTGTTTTTTTGGCTTTTTCCTAGCATTTTTTGCCCTTGTTTCAAATGATGTCTCTATCACCCAAAAGAACCCGTCAGTGCACAAGTGGCTAAACAGCTCGCCAATGGAACCTGTTTATTGCAAGTGTCTAAAATTTCATCTCTTTAGTCATCTTGTGAGCTCAAGTAACAGATTTGCTTGCTTGATTAATTGCTTAGCAGGGAGTCATAATATTAATTTCTCTAGAAAGCATGGAAATGTTATCCAATTCTGAACTACTGGGCATAGAACTTATATTGTTGGACTTCTGTGGCACTATTTGTTCAGTGATGGCTCTGCTTTGTGCTCATTACATTTTTCTTGATGTCAATGATATAAAATCTGCTAATATCCCTGGTATTTTCCTTTTTCTGAAACGGTTTTGCACTTGTGCCTCAAATCTCCGGTTTCTTGATGTCAATGATACAAAAGTAATGGTTTGCTTTAGTTTTTGGTGTTAGGGATAATCCTGTGCTACAGTGTATAAATTCTACAACCTCTCTGCTAAACAATCTGGATTCTGGAGCCTTCCCGGGCCTCAAATCACCGGAAGTATCAGAATACGTTTGGTTTTTGACAGTCACCACCGATCAAGTCGTACGTGTTATTCAGCATTAGAGATACGGATCGAGGCGTTCCGGAGTGCTCATCTGCTGACCCTTGAATGGTGCTCCGCTCCTCTCTTTTCAAATGGAGATATACATTGGTGTTTGTGCGGATATATATTGGTGTTTGTGCGGATATATACTCATATATCGAGTCCGTTTGTTAACGAAACGAGATTATATCTGTGTTTTATTTAAAACGCAAAAAAAAACCTGTTTGGTTAAAAAAACACAGTTTATTATGAATAGATTTTATGTAAATTTACGTTTGGAATGCAAGGTAAAAAAAAAAAAAAAAAAAAGCAGTAAAATGCTGTTTCTTGTGTAGTGTTCAAGCCAATTAATTAGTATAAATAGTGTAGAATACACTGTTCATGGTTCACGCAGCAGTGTAGCATAAACTGTTCATGCAGTGTAGACTGTTCCGGTCCAACCGGTTCCGGTTCAAAATTTTAAATGCATTGCACCAGGTCCGACCCAGTAAAATAAAAAATAAAAATTATTTTTTATTTTTTAATTGTATTTTATTTAAAAAACTAGTATTTAACATTATTCAATGACCCATTGTCGGATGTATTTCATACGTGATGGAATTGTAGATAGTTTAATGGAACAATAAAAAATATTTTATATAAAATATTATTTATTTCAAGATGTAATAACAATAGTTAAATATATAATATTTAAATTAAAAATCATCAATATTAATATATATTTTTTAAAATTATTTTATAACCTCAATTTCAAAAGCATTATTAACCAAACACATTAAACTACTTTTTGTTCAAACTCAATTTCAACCACAGTTTTAACCAAACATCTATTTTTTTAAACTAACCTCAACTAAAAGTACTTTTTATAAAACAATTTTTTTCAAACCACAACCACAACAGCTACCATAATATCAAACACACTCATCATGTCAAATAGTCATTAAACTGCCAAGCTATTCTTTAGATGTATATGCCTATGTAAATGAACCTAGAAACAGTTTATTTTTATAGAAAATATTAATTAATTATTAATAAAAACTGAAATAGAAGTTAATTCATTTTTCATCCACTCACATAATACTATTTATTAAAAAAGTAACTTGTTTTTTTTTTGGTTATTTAGTTGATAAATTAAATTTTATGATTTTTTTTATTTCTTTTCTGTGAGGGTTATTATGGTTTCTAAAAACATCATGATATTGATTTAGTGCTCAACCTTGTAAATATTTATTTTTGTTATTATATTATTAAATAAAAAATTAACTTTAAAGAAATAAAGCTATTAAATTTAGTGAAGTCCATACTCGGGTCGGGAATTAGACTTGTTAACTCAAGTCATTTTTTTTTTGTTCTTTAGTTGTTTTCATTGATTGTTTTTCAATTTTATTTTTATTGGGTTGATTGGGAATTGAGTTTCATGATTTGTTTTAATTTTTTTATGGGGTTATTGTGGTATATAAAAAAAAGCTCTGATATTATGTTAGTGTTTGATTTTACAAACATCTATTTTGTTATCATATGATTAAATAAATAAACAATAAAGTTATTAAATCTAGTGAAGTCTATGACTCGGGTCGTGGGTTTAATAGATAAACCTTGGTTGACCCAAGTTAATCCAAAATATATATCTTGAATTATTTTTTAAGTCAAACCACCTTATATATCTTGAATTATTTTTTAAGTCAAACCATCTTTTTACTTGTCGTATTGGTTGCTTTTAGACTAGTGAAGTTGTTTGAATCATGTCAAGACAACTTTTACACAATTTAATTTGAAACTTGAGCTAGGTAGGGAGTCGGATTGGGAGGTTTCATGGTTGACCTACTAGGACGAGTTTTATGACACAACCAAAGAGTTCCCTATAACTTGAACATTCTTTTTTTACATTCAATTTTTTTTTAGCCTGACATGTAGCGTAGTGCGAGCCAATTGTCTTTGTTTTCTTGGTTCTTCATTGAACTCTTCAAAACTTATCAAGGATTAATTGTGTTTATGGAGTTCAACATGAGCCAATTGTCTTTATTTACATTCATACCCTTAGTTCTTCATTGAACTCTTAAGAACTTATCAGGAATTAAATGTCTTTGTGGTGTTCATCCTTATAGTTCCTAGTTCTTGATTCTTTATAATCAAATGTTTGGAGTTTTTCATCTATTAACGTTCCTTGGTTCAAGAATCATTGGATCAAGTTTTCTATCAACATGATTTTAACTTTTTTGTGTTGTTTTCTATCTTGATCATTGGTTAGGGTTCTTACCCTTCATGTTCTCATCAATTGCATTAGAGCAATGATCTATAATTAGGTTTTATCTCTATATCAATATTTAATTTTTCACTTATTAGTCTTTGTTTTTGTTATTGCACATTTTTAGGATCTTATAAATAAAAAAACAAAAAAATTAGAAAAAAGAAAAGTATAAAAAAATGGAAAAATTGGAGCGCAATATATATATATATATATATATATATCAGTGGGAAGAACATACAGAATACCAAAAAACTTATTAAAGATTGGTTGAGATGAATCAAAATATTCAAGTTTGAAGAATTATTACACCTAACATTTTTCTTGGAATTTTTCAGGGTTTCGTAAAATTTATTGAAAGCTTAATTATAAGAAAAATTAACTTTTTAGTTCAATTTGGACTTTAATTTAAGAAAATTAAAGTTTGGAGGTTAAATTAGAATTTCAAAAAGTTAATTTGGTCAAATAAAGAGCTTAATTGTTTAAATTAGGGTTATTCACGGTTCAGTTCGGTTTGGACAAAAAAAAACCAATTGAACTGAATTAGATTGATTTTGAAAAATATAGACTGAACCGGATCAAAATCCGATTCAAACCGAATGAGTTCGGTTCGATGAAGTTTGGGTTTTTCAACATAAAATCGGGAAACCTAATCCTGTCAGATATGGGTTTTTTTGGATTTTTTTTTAAAATGAGCTTACATTAAATTGGGTTTTAAAATTTTTTTGTTGGGTTTAATTTGTAGACTTTTTAATCAAACTATTTAAAATTTTCTTGTTAGGTTTAATTTGTTGGGCTTACATTAAATTGGACTTTAAATTTTTCTTGTTAGGTTTAATTTGTCATAAGATTTTTTAATCAAATTAATAGATTGATATTTCTTTTTAGTTTAACTTTTCTCATAAACCTTAAATATATATCAGCTACAATGAATTTGAAATGTTTTCCATGTTGCTATTTTTAATGTGAAAAATCCAAATCAATGCAATGTGCAAAATCCAAATTAATGCATTATGCAAAATGCATGATCAAATTTGGACACCTCAAATTAAAAAAGGTGTTTACATTAGAAAAGTTAACATTAGCGAGTGGATACATTTACAGCCAACAATAAATTATCATAAATATCTAGCATAGTTTAAAGAAAAGTTTTTAGCAACAGTAACATCCAAAAATTTCAGCAAAGATAATACTATAAAGAAACACTAGCAAATTAGCAATATATTAGAGTTCGACTATTAAAAAAAATTAACAATGCAAAATTTTAAAAGGAATTAACAAGGTAAAGTAAATTAATTACCCAACACAATTATATTTCAGGATTGCTCCAACATCATGAATACTACTTACCATTAGTTTAGATTTTCAAATTTTCACCAAATTCTACAAAATCATAAATTAAAATGTTAGATTAAACATATGTAAATAAATTATAAATTAACTACATTTAAATTTGTAAGAGAAATTATCTGACTCAATCATCTTAAAATTTTCAATATAATCCATAAAGGTTTTAATATTGATTGGAATTTGTGCTAAACACAATCAATTTTGATAATAAACAAGTGCTTGCACTATCGATGAGGATAAAGAGCTTCCAAATGGATTTAATATGTCGGGATAGCTAACACGTGTTGTGTCACCTTAAAAAGAATCTTGTATTTTGTAGCATTACACCTCTATCAACCCAAAATATCTAATTTAAAATCATTAAGATCCTCACAATTATCATTTAAATACCTCTTAACCTCATTTTTTCTTTATACACCACCTTCTTCCTCTAAATGTTTTTTGAATTGAGAAGCTAAGTCATTTAACATATCATTTACCACCATTAAATCAACATTATCATCTTTATTTATACCAGTTCAAACATTATGAATAACCTCAACATCCTCATCAACATTCATATAATACTCAAACAACCTTTGCAAAGTATCTTTAACATTTATTGTAAAAATTTCAGCTTCTTCAACATCATACAATGTCCCAAAACAAAATCTCATATACTTCAATTTAAAATGTGGATCTAACACAACAGCCACTTACAACAAATAGTTGTGTATCTTATTCCCCCTTGATATTTTTTATATTTTATCATCATATTCTTGATCATTTTACTTACATAAACATCTGCATTTCTACAAAGTTGGGATATGCTTGTGTCCATGGAAATCAATTCATGGAAGAAAGAATTAGATGTCATATACAACAAGCCAGAAAATTTCAATGTAACTATGTAAAATAGTTTCAAGAACTTCACGAAAGATCTAACCTTTTCCCAATCTTCTAAAAACACGAGGACCTAAGTTTTTTTTATTTCCCATTTAAATCAACCTCAAAGTATCTCAAATATCTAGGATCGGTTTCTTTTAACCTCATAAAAATCACATCAAATTTAGCAACAACATCTAGCATCATATACATAGAGTTCCATCTAGTTACAACATCCAAGCAAACAGATTTTTTACTCCTAATTTTCAATTTTTCCGTATATTGGTTAAAAACAAGTTGTTTAGAAAAAGATCTAACAAACCTTACTGCATTCCGAATCTTAATCACTGAATCATCAATATCTTTCAATCCTGCACATACAATAAGATTGATAATATGTGTACAACATCTAATATGCATGAAGTCAGTTGACATTATATTCGTTGTCCAACCACTTGTTACTCTCTTCAAATATTTTATTGTCAAATTATTTGAACTTGCATTGTCTATTGTAATTGTTAAAATGTTATCAATTCCCTATTCCAACAAACAACTCTCAATCGCTTGACCAATTGTTTCACCTTAATGATTAGAAACTTGATAAAAGTTTAGAATTTTTTTATTCAAGTTCCAATCTTCATCAATCTAATTGGCAGTCAAACACATATAATTAATATTTTAGATTGATGTCAAAGTATCGGTTGTTAAACATAAACAAATTGACATTTTTCAGGGGACAAATTGATACTTTGCTATTTATAGGGTTTTCAGGTTTCTCTATAAATAAAATACCATGCCTCTTATTTCTTGTAGATGGTGATAAAGGTGAGTACAGTACAGTGTTGAAATACCTAAAACATATATAAAAAAAATAGCTAGCCCTTTAAGGTATATAAATCTCTCTCTCCTAAAAGGGCTGATAAGATTTCTTACTAGTGGTATGTGTGGATTACTGTTAGAGGCCCAACAATTGGACGACTTGTGGTTTGCAACAACCCAGCTTTGAAGCATATATTCTGTAAACACCCAAAAGAAAAAAAAATATATAGATAGAATTGATTACTCAGTTTTCGCTGCCGATTTCTGCATCGGTAGCGAAGCACTTTTCGCTGCCGATTTCTTGATCAGCAGCGACGCAGTTTTCGCTGCTGATTTCTACATCAGCAGCGACGCAGTTTCTACTGCCAATTTCTGCATCGGCAGCGACACAATTTTTGTTTTAAAATATATATATATATATATATATATATATATATATATATATATATATATATATAATGAACTTAAGGAGCTGGGAGGGAGGGGTAAAATCGGTTTTAGATAGACCAAAACAAGGATAAGAACACATCTATACCAACCCTAAACAACCCACCTCATTTAATGGGGATATATAAATATAAGGAGGAGAGAGAGGATGATCCATCCTCTTCCCAAAGTTGTCTCTAGCAGCTGCATGTCGTTCCTCCCTTCCTCTTTCCCAACAGAAACCTAAACCAAACTAGTAGAGAGTGCTTTGTGAACGTGTTAGGGAAAGATGAGACCTTGAGAGAAGAGTGGACAGCTGCCTAGAGGGAAAGGAAAAGGAGGGCTGGAAAACGTGAGAGGAAGAAGAAGGAGGAGAACTAGTAGGTAAAGAGAAATAATAGTGTCAAACCTTCCTCAAACTTAGTTAGATTCGAAAGGTATGGGTCATGAAACTCCCTTCCTCTTCTTCTTAAAACCAGAAACGGAAATGAAGAAGAAAACCCTAAGAAAATTGACCTAAAACCTAAGCTAGCTGTGAAGGAAACTGAAATTAACTAGGAGGACAAGGAAACAAAAATGAAATGAGGCCAATTTCAGAACATCTAACAAAGAAAAATGAATAAAATGGAAATAACAAATCATGGTAGAGGGCTGGTTTAACTATGGGGTTGACCAGTATGCATTGTATGTGTTCTGCTGGGATTTGTTGAAGGATTATGTGATGAAATTGATGGTTTTTAATGTGTGTGTTCTGCTGGAATTTATTGAAAAATTATATATTGTAATTGATGGTTTTCAATGTGTGTGTTCTGCTGGGAATTGTTGAAGGATTATGTGATGAAATTGATGGTTTCAATGTGTGTGTTCTGCTGGAATTTATTGAAAGATTATATGTTGTCATTGATGGTTTTCAATGTGTGTGTTCTGCTGGGATTTGTTGAAGGATTATGTGCTGAAATTAATGGTTTCAATGTGTGTGTTCTGCTGGAACTTAGTGACAGTTTATATATTGGGGGTTGTTACAACATGTGTGGTATGTGTTCATGCCAAAATATGTGTTGTGCAGCGAAACTGTGATTCGCTGCCGAAATTGTGTCGGCTGCAGCGAATTAGCATTCGCTGTCGAAATTAAGTTGTCTGCAGCGAATTTGTGATTCGCTGCCGAAACTGAGTCTTCTACAGGGAATTAGCATTCGCTGCCGAATTGTGTGTTGTGCAACGAAATTGTGATTCGCTGCCGAAACTATGTCGGCTGCAGCGAATTAGCATTCGCTACCGAAACTAAGTCTTCTGCAGCGAATGAGCATTCGCTGCTGAATTGTGTGTTATGGAGCGAAATTGTAATTCGCTGGCGAAACTGTGTCGGCTGCAGCGAATTAGCATTCGCTGCTGAATTGTGTGTTGTGCAGCGAAATTGTGATTCGCTGCTGAAACTGTGTCGGCTGCAGTGAATTAGCATTCAATGCCGAAACTGAGTTGTCTGCAGCGAATTTATGATTCACTGCCGAAATTGAGTCTTCTACAGCGAATTAGCATTCGCTGGCGAATCGTGTGTTATGCATCGAATTTGTGATTCGCTGCCAAAACTGTGTCGGCTGCAGCGAATTAGCATTCGCTGTTGAATTGTGTGTTCTGCAGCGAATTTTGGATTCGCTGCCGAAACTGTGTCGTCTGTAGTGAATTAACAATTCGTTGCCGAGTGGCATGTTCTGCAGCGAACTTGCGATTCGTTGCCAAAGTGGAGTTGTCTGCAGCGAATCGCTGTCGAAATTGAGTTGGCTGCAGCGAAATTGTGATTCGCTGCTGAAACTAAGCTAGTTGCTACGAGTTAGCATTTGCTGCCCAAATTGTGGCGCTAGCAGCAAAACAATTTTCGCTGCCGAATTGGCTGCTTGCAGCAAAACAGTTATTGGTGCCGAATTGGGCAGCCTACAGCGAACCAGTTCTCGCTGCCGATTTCTACAATAAGCCTTCTAGGCAGAAATGACTTAAATTCTAGTAACAATTTCATGGTATGATGGTGTAAAATATGGAACACTTGAATGTGAACATATGAACTCTTGAAATAAGTGTGGTGACGAATGTGATTTAAAAATACAAATGTAATGATTTGTGACCATTGATGTCTAAGGGGTACGGTCAGGATTAGACCATCGTCAAGACAAGCAACCTATAGGTGGAGCAGGTAGGTGACTTGGACCTTCCTTTTTCATACGTTGAATAATAAAATACTTTATCATGAATGTTACCATATTGCTTTGGAACAAATATTAGATTGTCGAATGCTTAAATGTTGACAAATGGTTAATTAGCTTTAGCTAATGACATCCGATTGGATGAGCAGGATGAATGGTTGATTAGCTTCGGCTAATGGCATCCGAATGGATGACCAGGACAAATGATTGATTAGCTTCAGCTAATGGCATCCGAATGGATGACCGGGATGAACGACTGATTAGCTTTGGCTAATGGCATCCGAATGGATGGCTGGGATAAATGAATGATTAGCTTCGGTTAATGGCATCCGAATGGATGACCAGGACGAACGATTGATTAGCTTTGGCTAATGACATCTGAAATGAATGACTGGGGTGAGTGAACGGTTAATCTCAGCAAATGATGCCTTAATAGGATAGCCGGGTTTAAGATTATGGTTGATTGCAAGAATTGGTGCATCTATATATATACTACAAGTTGTTTATACCAAGTACATGAAGAAATTATAAATGTTAATGCTTAATTTAACTACCAGACCGTTTAGTTATTATTATTATTATTATTATTATTATTATTATTATTATTATTATTAAGTAATTGCATTCTCTTAAATGTTTTGTACTGCAGCAGGGACGTCACACCAACGAGATGTCTAGGAAACCCAATACACGGGAACCTACTTTTGCAAGGAATCATGTAGATGCATTCTAAATCACAATGTATTTTGTATGAATCAATGTACTGAACTTATAACTTTTATTAGATCCTTTTGTTTAAATTGTAATGGCTATTAGTAGGATAAAAATGTAAACTCATGTCTATGTATGTATATTTTTAATATGAACTTCTAATCATGCAACCATAATATTATGTGTTTATGTAAGATTTACTTTTAAATGAAATGTTGATAGTATGGATTGTATTTTGATGATGTGAGGGATCAGGTTTGCCGATTTCCGGCACCATGTGTATCAAATATATATATATATATATATATATATATATATATATATATATATATATATATATATAAATTTACTGTTGTTTTGGGCTTGAAAAGCCGGGTTGTTACATATTCAAAGCAGAAAAAAGTTCATATCTTTAGGCAATCTTCGTATAAACCTTAAACAATTTTCGATATGTTTAACGAAATCCCTAGAACTCCCAAAAATTAAATTTACCATTTTCGTTACGTGTATGTGTTCCGAGAAACCCAACAAATCTGTCTAACAAGATCATTAGGAATCTTAAAAATATTTTAAATTTACTATTTTCACTATGTGTATATGTTTTGGGAAACCTAACAAGGGTATAATTGGTGAGCTTTCGTACCCTAATTAATATATACAAATAATTTATTTGTAATAATTTATAATGTATATAAAAAGACTTTTGTTTTTATATATTACGAGATGGCATGCCCGTGCGCTACCGCGAGCTTATAAAACAAATGTACTTGATAATGTTATAATTGTGAACCAACATTAGATAAGTAATAAAAATTAAATGTATGATGGAGCCAATATTTCATGATAGAAAAAAAAGTTGTGTTGGTGATCAAAAACTTAGAGACTGAACAAAATGATTTGTAGTAATCCACAATATTTTGTGAGGAAAGATACAGTGCTTTTGTCACATGATTTAGCTTTTCTGTTAATAAAAAGAAAAAAAATTACAAAACTAAATTCTCTACCAACTTAATATTAAAAAAAATTAACAAAGATAATTTTGGAAGGAAAAAAACACATGAGAAAAAACGTTGTAGCAATTGAAACGTTTTGTGAGGAAAACTACAGTGCTTTCTCCAATAAAATCAACAACGATAATTTTAGAAAAAATCATAAAAAAACCATTTAGACAAATATTGTAGCAATTCACAGTGTTTTGTGAGAAAAGCTACAACGCTTTTCCCATATGATTTAGCTTTATTGTAATTATAATTCTTAACCAACTCAATATTAAAAAAAAATCGACAAAGATAATTTTGGAAAAAATCATATGGGAAAACACTGTAACAATTCACAGTGTTTTAAAGAAAAAAATTATAAAGCTAAATTCTCAATAAACTCAATATTAAAAAAATAAAATTGACAGAGATAATTTTAGAAAAAAATACAAAAAAACAGGTAAAAAAACCATATTGGAAACACTATAGTAATTCACAGTGTTTTGTGATGAAAGTTACAGTGCTTCCCCACATGATTCAACCTTATTTGTAATGACTTATAATTGTAATTTTCAACTAACTCAATATTAAAAAAATAAATTGATAAACATAATTTTGAAAAAATCATAAGAAAAAAAAACCGTGTTAAGAGATACTCTAACAATCCATAATGTTTTGTGAGGAAAGCTACAATGTTTTTCCCACATGATTAAGCTTTATTACAAAATTAAATTCTAACCAGCTTAATATTAAAAAAATAAAATCGACAAAGATAATTTTGAAAAAAAATATTACAAAAAAAATACAAAAAAAACTGGAAAAAAACCATGTGGGAAAAAACTCTATGACAATTCACCGTAATTTGTAAGGAAAATTATAGTGCTTTTCTCACATATTGTAAATGTAATTTTTAACCAGCTCAATATTAAAAAATAAAATAAAAAAAGATAATTTCAGAGAAAATCATAAAAAAAAACAAAAAAATATGCGGAGAAGCACTGTAACAATTAACAATGTTTTAAAAACAATTACAAAATTAAATTCTCAATCAGCTCAATATTAAAAAAATCAATATAAATAATTTTAAAAAATAAAAAAATAAAATAGAAAAATCATGTGAGAAAACACTATAATAATTCATAGTATTTTAAAGAAAAAAATTACAAAGCGAAATTTTTAACTAACTTAATATAAAAAAGTAAAATTAGTAAAGATAATTTAAAAAAAAGAACAGTAATTTAAAAAAATAAAAAAATAAAAAATGGAGAAAAGTTAGGAAAAAAAAAATTCCTGTTATAATTCTAAATACGTGGATGAACAGTAAATCAGCCATGTACTTTAACTTATTACTTAATATATTTTATTTAATAGAGGTTTGTAATCATGTTAACCTCGTGGGATGAAAACACATA
>Ga0325405_1006205_pt1 | contig 12075 bp, 9 predicted proteins | sample PopdelMetagenome_21_FD_205663 | JGI IMG/M metagenome (GOLD analysis project Ga0325405, IMG submission 205663) | Populus deltoides microbial communities from Bellville, Georgia, United States - Xylem-Control-R2 | ecosystem: Host-associated > Plants > Phyllosphere > Stem > Wood/Secondary xylem...
AGAAAGGAAAGTAAACCCAGATCAACAATAACTCTAGACCCTTCTTTCCTCAACCAACTAAAATCCCTCTCCCTCTCGGAAAACCCACGAGAACCGATAAAAGTTCAATCTTTATCTCTCAAGAAAAGCTATAAAGATCCAATCTTTCTCACAAAAAACTCCATAAAAATCCCATCTTTTTTACGAAAAGATCAAAACTTTGATCGCAAAATGAATGACCCAAATGATCACAAGTATAGAAAATACCACCCATATCAAGACCTCTACAATGTTCCAGCTCAAAACCTCTACAACCTTCCAACATCCCCTGAATTTCTCTTCCATGAAGAATCTTTAAACCAACGCCGTTCTTGGAGTGAAAACCTCCAATACTACACAGGCACAGGTTACTTATCTGGAGCTATATTAGGCGGTGTTAAAGGTTCTATTGAAGGAATCCGTGCCGCGGAGCCCGGAGAGTCATTAAAGTTGAGGGTTAATCGTGTTTTGAATTCTGGTGGTCATGCGGGTAGAAAATTTGGAAACAATTTGGGTGTTTTGGGACTCATGTTTGCGGGGATTGAGAGTGGTTTGATTCATTGGAGAGATACTGATGATTTGGTTAATACTGTGCTTGCTGGTCTTAGTACTGGTGCTATTTATCGTGCTGCAAAAGGGCCTAGGTCTGCTGCTATTGCTGGTGCTATCGGCGGGATTGCTGCGGCTGGTGCAGTTGCTGCGAAGCAGGCTGTTAAGAGATATGTGCCTATTTGAAAATTTTGAAACTTATGGTTTTAGGCATTATGGGGTTAGGGTTTTATGGGGGATACATGGTTTTGTGGAGGTTGGTTGTTTGGTGATACACGGATTGGTTTAATGGATTGGCGCAAATAATTTGTATGACCGTATTTTATAATTCTATTTGTCGACTTGGCATGTGTTCCTGATCTCGTTCCTGTTTATAGGAAGTTTTGGGCTTCTAACTTGAACTTTTATTATAAAAAGTTTGTTTTGGTTATTTATTGGCTAGAAATTAAATTGTCTGTTGCTGTTTTGATGGGGATTATTAGTGTATAATTGAATTATTTTTGGTGAGCGTTGTTGTTTTCCCGTGATCAAGCCTGTTAGTTTGCCTTTACTTTGCTAACATAATCCTGTTTGATGGATTATTTGAACCAATGAATCCGTGCGTGGTTGTTCAGGTTCTTGGCCTGTGTAATGATTTCTCTGTGTGATGCTATTTTATCTTTTTAGGTTTATTCTGTTTGATAATTTCCTGATATAATTTATGATGTAATGTTGTAGTTTTCATTGTTGCACCTTGACCATGGATCGCTTGCCTGTTAGGGCATCGGCTTCCTATATAATGCTAGTTTTCCATGTAAACGTGCTATTTTCAATACTTGTATTCTTTATAGGTTTATTCTGGTGTTCTCTATGGTTGGGATCTGCTGGTGTTTTCAGTGGGAATTGGATGAAAATCTAGGAATTAGCGGGAAGAAAAGATTTGGGAGTAGTGGATAATGTTTCTCCTAAGTTTGTGGTAGACTGATCAGTTAGTGCACAACAGAGTTCTCTATACAATATTATTTAGCAACACATAACTGGGAAATCTCTCTTTGGCTCCAAACTTTTTCTGGAGTTTAAGCTTAAAGATTGTCGATCATTTGGTGGTCAAAAAACTCTTTAGAATCTCTTAGCAATGTATTCAATCTTCTCTTCAACCTTTTATTATACAGGACTAAAATGGATAATAGTAGATCATGGCCTCTTTTCCTTTTGCATCTAAAGCAAAATTAAAAGAGATTTTTATTCCTTTAAGATCAGGGCCTTTTCTCCTTGCATGATATGCCCCTAACTCCTATGCCTTGACCTTTTTTGGGAAAGAGGATGGTGTGGGGTCTAGAATTCCGATGTTCCATTCTGTATCCAGAGAAATATAGTTGCAAATGGTATTCATAGATATCACACTGCCTTTGATGGTTGTAGATTGTCGTTTTTTCTTGAGAATTTTGACTTCAGAAGCACTCTCTTCCTGAAATTGATCAACACGCGTATAATGGTTAGATGTGTAGCAAAACTAGTGGCTAGTTGCTTATATCTATTATCCAGAGAATCCCATTGTGCACCTTCTTTAAAGCTTCTTTCTCCAAACATGTCTTGAGAATTCAATTATCTGGCTTGCTAAATTCTTAACTCCCAAATCATGTGTTTTTGCTTGTAATTAAATGGATGCTTTCTCTGTTTTTTTTTTCCTTCTGATCTCAGTTCTGTCCTCTTCTTTCAACTCCCATTTTAAATCCTTCTTTTCTTTTAACACAGGGACTTTCTTCCTCGGTTGTGATTATGTGGTAAATTCTTCAATGAATGATTAAGTGCCTTCAAATCTATTTCTCTGACTTTTTTTTTGTTACATCTTCCTGAGTATTATGTCGTTACCAGATGTCTGCGGGTAGTTGAGTATGTGGGAACTTTTTTCAATTTTCCTCTGCTTAATTTGTAGTCTTTTCATGTATGCAATTTTGCATCTATGGTGCTGCTTATGTTTCTTATGTTTATTATTGACCTTTTTTTTTCTAGTCTTGGGTGGTTAGATAGGAGCTTAAAGTAAGAAATCTGTTGCATGCACGCACTTAGCTTTTGGACCATGTCAAGTCTTTTTTATGATATCATGGATTTTGCTGTCAAAATTTGTTTGGAAGACGAAACAGAATTATTTCTGTGAAAGATAGAATGCTAGGAGATGTTCATTTTTTTAAAATCTGTCTTATCAAAGCTTAAATCAAGTAAATTTTAGTGTGCTGAGGCAGGGAATAGGATCGAAGATCATGGATTTTGCTTTACACGTTATTTAGCTGAGGTTTCATTATGGAAGAGGATCGAAAATCGTGGATTTTGCTTTACACGTTATTTAGCTGAGGCTTCATTATGATATTTACAGATTTTCTATTGTAAAATTGTGTTACGACTTACGAGGGATGGAAGGTAAGGAGCTGATAAGAGAAAAATATTAACGTTGTTGTAACTGCAACAAGTTCACTGATGACATGGGTGATCGTCTGAGTGTCATGTTATTCTGGAATCGAAACAATCTATTTGGGTTCTTGTCATTTGTGCCCCCCTTGACACCTCCTTTCTAACATGCTGATATCTCTATGGGCCTTATGGCGGCAGGTTAGGTTAGGAGGCTCTTGGAGTTTGTGGTTGGTGAAGTTTTCATTTCGAGGATCCGTAGGGAAAACATGGAAAGGGACAAACATGGTTTTCTGACAATTTCCTTTCAAGCACCATAGTTTAGGGCAGCTCTCACATTACTTGTTCTCTCTCTTATGATCCTTCAAATATTAACCATTTCTTGTATTCTGACCAGCCTCACTGCGGCTTATAAACACTGCTTTCCAGGGAAAATTCGCCAAGTGAGCCAGAAGAGTCTTACTCCGACATCACGTTGTCAGCCTTGTTGTGCAGCTAGTTCCACGACGTGGGTTTGTCACCCTCTGCTAAACTGGCCCGCACAGAGAGATCCTACCAGTGTAGGGATAACTTGGAATGACTCTACCTTGAGTTTCGAGTGTGAGATCTATGCCAGTCACCCAGCAATATCGAGAGAGTTGGTGAACTTTTGTGGCCTCCAAATTCTGACAAAAAAAAAAAGAAAAGAAAGTCCAAAACGTGATCATGCAAGAAACGTATAAAATTGAAAATAAATTTCCTTTTCAACCCAAGAAGTTGAATTGGGAATAACTCGTTCTAACTTCTAACTCTTGTTGCTAAAATATTTTAAAAGAACGAAAAAAAAAAAGTGCCTGGAGGAAAGCATTCCTAGTTCATGCATTTGTCTGTTTGATAGTTCCTCCCAGCATTCCTAGTTGATATATTTGTCTGTTTAACAGTATAGTTGTTATATTTTTTTAAAGAATTTTTTATTTTAAAATATATCAAAATAATATATTTTTTTTAAAAAAATTATTTTTAAGATTAGTGCATCAAAACAATTCAAAATATATATAAAAATTAATTTTTAATAAAAAAAATTAATTTTTTTAAAAACTCAGGTTGGCTCGTGTTTTCAAACACTTTTTTAAATCTTAAATCAATAAACATCATTCATGAATACCTAATTTGTTCCTATTTTTTGTTAAAATACAACAAGAATAATTCCAATAAAAACAAATCTATCAATTAACAAAATACTTTGATAAGAGTATCGTATAAAAATATTAACATGGTAAATGTTTATTTATTTATTAATGCTTAGATTATCCTAGACATCGTGAGAGTATTGATAGATAATATAGATGAAAGAAATTCATGGATTTATAATAAAACATGCGAGTATATAACTCTATGATTACAAAGCCCTTGACTTCAATGATAATTAAATAAAATTAATTATAAATAATATAGATGAAAGAAATCCATGGATTTATAATAAAACATGCAAATATATCTCTATGATTACAAAGCCCTTGACTTCAATGATAAATAAGATTAATTATAAAGTATATAATTGTGTAAATCAAGGTCATCTTATTAATAATTTAATTATATATTTGAGAAAGAAAAAAGAGGTAGAGAACAATCGACCACCGTCCAACGTGTGAAACATAAATATATTATATTAACTAAATATTGCTCATGTCAACTTGAAATTAGATAAAAACAATTTAGCAAAATTCCACCAGAAGGACTTTTTGAGTCTTTGACAATGGACGCTTGGGTTTCTTTTTCCCATATGTGGCCAAATGTCAAAGCTCATCAAATGCATCAAATTGACTGCAAATACAAGGCACTCGTTTTTTTTTTGTTTTGTTTTATAGTTGATTAGAGCAGAGAACGATTCCAACGTATGCAACAAATCTTTCAAATTAAGGCTTGATATCTGTGTTAATTTAATCCTTGACATGTTCTTTAACCATCAAGAACCCACTTCGAAATTAATTGTAATTGATTATTTCTTGTTCTGAGGCATCAATTCTCTGGTTCTAGCATCTCCACTTCTTGTTATGTTTTCACTCTGTAGGCTAAGTGTACTGGGTTTTTGTTAGATGACCTTTGCTGAGTGCTAGGATTCTCTTTTGCCGTCGTGTTTGATTATTATCTTGAAATAGAAAAGATATAAAATAAAAAATATATATATCTCTCAGTATCTTTTATTTTGTGAGAATAAAAACTCATTATAAATTCTGATTATGAAATATTAACCGAAGATAAAAATGCAGAGCAAAAACATTTGATCAAGGCTTGAAAAGTAGACCTAGAACAGTTTTCAGAGGACCTTGGATCATGTAGAGTAGTTGTTAAGTAACCTCTATTTCTCCAAACCAAATGTTGCCAAAGTCATTTGATTGTGTAGACTAGCAATAAAATGTTTGAGCCTGTGAATGACCCTTTTATTTTGGTTGTTTAAGAAATTCTGATTATGACCATTCTTTTAATGCATTTTTCGTGTTCTTGTTTAAATCTTGTTCTTCATGCATCTCCTCTACCCATTACCTGAGAAAATCAATATTACGTGTTGGACCTAAATTCCATATTCTAGATGTTTTGATTTTAGGTTTTATCAAGAAGGTTGAATCATCATGCAGAATATAATAATAATTATTTTTAAAGTGTTTTTGGTTTAGAAATATATTAAAATAATATTTTTTATTTATTTATAAAAAAATTATTTTTAATATCATCTAAAAATATAAAAAACATTAAATTTCTATGAAATGTTGTTCGGAATGAAATCCAAACTGCTCGGAAGACTATGATTTCTCTCTTTAGATTTTTTTGTCCGCTCGACAACCTAATCTGCCCTTGCTTTATTTAAGAATGGCCAAACCTAAGCTTGGTTGAGGATAATGTCGTCATAGAATAGAAAGAAGAAGTAGCAAATTTGAGACCTGTTCAATTTATAATACACCAAACCTTCTCTTACATGACAATCTAGAAGGAAGACAATAAGATTTAATGTTTCTACATTGTTTGATTTATTCAACTATAATAAAAAGACCGTCCATGGACAGTAAATAAAATTCAAAGAGAAGAAAAAATCTGCAGAATTGATCCTTTCTGCCTACACAGAAGCTTCTAACAAGTTAACTTTCTTTTCTATTGAAAAGAGAAAAAAACAAGAAATAACCATCAAAATCTGAAGTGTCTTTATGTTAATTCTATCTGCTTGGATTCCAAGAAAACTTCCAAGTCTTTGTGATCTCTTATAAATACACACCTCATTAAGTACATAGAGCACCTCCTCCACCCTTCACTGCAAATCACTTGTTCTCTCAGAGTTACAAATGGCTTTCTCTAAAGCTCTTCCTTTTGTAACCATGCTTCTTGTGGTGCTACCTATGGTTGCTATGGCAGATATTGATGGCAACCTGACTGCTTTCTATGGTACACAACACTCTCTATCCTGCACTTTCATGCACACACAAGCACGGGTAAAATCTTGGATGTATGATTTGTTCTTTGTGAATTGCAGACAGGTTGTGTAAAGAAGTGGATTGCGGAAAAGGAACATGCGTAGGAGACAAATCATACCCATTGAGCTACAAGTGTGAATGTCAAGCTGGATGGAAGCAAACCCAATACGATGACGATGATGTTGATGATGAACACAAGTTCCTCCCTTGCGTGATTCCAAACTGTAACCTCCTTTTCTTTTTGGCTTTCTTTTCTGAACTTCATTCAGGGACATGGTACATGGTACATGCAAGTAGCAGAACAAGACATGTTCTGATGAATTAAAAGACAGATTTTGTACGTAATTTTACACATTCAAGTAAACTTGGTTCATTTTCTTGTTTTTTTGCAGGTACTCTGAAATATGGCACCTGCCAGCCAGCCCCACCTCCAGTTCCACAAAAAGAAGCTCCCCACAACAGCTCCTTCTTCGATCGTAATCACCAAAACCAAAGACCTTTATTCACATAATAAGATTCTAAAAATACTGCAGTCCTGCCTAATATCCTCTCTCTCTCTCTCTCCCACTAATTTTCTGTCCTGTTGATCATGTAGCTTGCTATTGGATGTACTGTGGAGAAGGTCAATGCACAAATAATGGAAAATATAGACACACGTGTACATGCAATCCTGGTTTCGATAATCTTCTCAACATCTCTTACTACCCTTGCTACAGTCCATGTAAGAACTTTTACATGAAGTTTTAGCAGTGAATACTGATGGTAGATCAAAGAAACAAACTTTAAAAACTGATCTGTGCTATGGTTTTGGTTGTCAAGGTACTCTCGGATCTGATTGTGCTGACATTATTAGAATCGCAAACTCAACATCAACTGGATCTGGAACTGGAACCGGTGGAAATCCTGGTGAGAATACAAACCAAATATATCACCCATTCGTCGTAACATAAAAGATGTTATTTCAGATCTTGATGATTTCTCATCTATATATTTTTGTTATCCAGGTAGCACCATTCTTCCAGCAAAGTTCCAATGGATGATTATTTTGCTCGTCTCTATGCTTATGGCTCTGATGTAGGATGAGAATTGAAGGAGGATCATGGCTAACCAGCTTTTCAGTTTCGTGATACTTGATTATACTCACTAGTAAATTTCATTTGGTGCATCTTTCGTTTGATCATTCACCAGATTCTTGTGTAGAAATTCAGTTCGTATGCGAATGAAAGTCGGAACACAGACCTAGATGGAGGATGAGTGTTGTCTATATAACACTGCATGATCCATTTGGTTTTTATGTAGTTGTATTGATTATTTATTTATAAATAACTGAGCTTGTGAAAAATATTTATCTATTCTTCTCTTTGGATTCAAGCTATCCACATAGATATAAAGCAACAAGATCCAAGTAGCTTCTGGGACGAATCCTATTTGTTAAATCGCCATCTAGTTTGATGATTGATAATTCAAATAACATGGCAATAACAAGAACGATGTAGTCTACATAATTTGGCCACAAAACTAAACACCGAGTACAACTAACAAGCTACACAGTTGCCTTCTGCCAAGTGTGATTTTTCCTATCCGTTTCTGCACAAGACAGGCTTCTGTATTAGGTGTAAGCAAGTCCTTGTTAAGCAATCAAAATTCAAGACTTGTGTTATAAATGGAAAGGATAAAGGAGCCACAGCCTCAAAGCACATCGCCACTAAAGCGTTAAGTCTAAGCTGGCTGAGAAAAACAAAATTATACAACTAAGGCTGCTCATTTCTAATCCATAGTTCACGTTTGATTCGAGGGGGAAACGAACTGCCTCTTGGAACTACACAAGATGTTTCTCCAAATGAACGATCCCAAAACATTAAGACTATAGGATGCTATCGCAGTGAGTGATAAAAAAAATCAACTCTAACAATCTTGTAATGCTTCCACGCCAAAATTTGCTCTTTGATGATTGTACATCTGATAACAAAACAGTCGATATTGCTAAGCTTTCCCCTCACCTGCTCAACACAATAAAATGAGATTCAAAGATGGTATAGATTCATAATTGATCCCAGATCTACAGACTACACTTGAATTGACGTTTGCTAGGGATTCCACTTTACAAAAGCATATGTACCGCGCAATAGCAGCACATACCAGTCACTGAAGCATAACCAGCACAATGAGCTGTGTTATAGTCACTGTACTATCTACCTGGGAAAACACGTGGAACTCAATGTGTATTACATTGCAGGCAGGAGACTCCAACAAGACATAGGATATTCACTTCATTGTGCCTTGGCTTCCTCTCTAAAGATTCTGAAAGCAGGAATATATAGATAGAATCATATTCAAACTTCTGTAAACCAGCATCATGATTGAACTATAGATACCTCTCAAATATTATTTTTGAGCTTCTGTGAAACCATAACCATCACTGCATCGTTCCCTAATCCCTCTATACAACTATTAGAAGTTAGGGTTTCAAATGTACCCAGTTAGCTTTTTCAGCTTTGTCTCCCGAAATCTTTTCACTCAAGCATCTACAATTCCTCCTTTCCATACTCTTCAGGCTTTGAACTAATTGATAGAACTAGACCTATGCTGTTCGCCAATTTGATGCACCATCAATCCATTACAGTTTTCGAGACTAGAATGCAAAGTATAAATAGTCACTTGAAAGCCAGAACACATCCCCTGTTCCCCTGGAAACTGCTATTACTAGAGGAACTAAATAAACCTGTTGCATCACCTGAGAAACATGTTTATAGTAGACAGACATGCCACCGCTCATGCAATTGAGACGCCAATTAACCTAGTGGTTTCCTTTTCAGCATGGTAGATTAGCATCATTAACAATGTAAAAGAAAAGATGGAAACCGTCTAAGATGTTGCTTGAGCACTTTCCTTTAAAAAACAAAATGCTTCACTGCAGAACAACAAGAGAGAGCAATCCATAAACTAATACTTGGGCACTTTTACTCCAGTTGTCCTCACCAATGCACTTGCTATTGCCAAATTGCCAGTAGAACAGTACAGAACTGCAGAACAACAAGAGAGAGCAACCCATAAACTAATACTTGGGCACTTTTACTCCAGTTGTGCTCGCCAATGCACTTGCTATTGCCAAATTGTCAGTAGAGCAGTACAGACCTTCAGATTTCAATGGAGTTGAGTTCCCATCTTCTCACTTATAGACAACACCGTAAAAGGGGGAAAAAAAAGGCATTGATGATTTTTTACATACAAGCGAATGCATTGGCACAAATTAAACCTTGTTGATTATAAATAACAAGACACGAAGAAACAATATTACAGGTCATCCAATTATTCATCCCAAAATCAAAACAAGGTGGCAATAACCATAAAACAACCACTTCATTCATTTTGATCATTTCACATTATTTCACATTTCCATTCCTAAACTAATGAGAAAAGTAACAAGAATATCCAACTAGAGTCCCAACAGCTCAAATTCACCGCAACAAAAATAACGAACAACAACAGTGTTAATATAACAAAACCATCATATAACACAAGATTCGAAATTCTCACTTGCTTTTAACCTCAACTCCAGTCTTCCCAGCAATAATAACCGCGGTCGCCATATCCAAAAACAACCCATGTTCCACAACACCTTCAAGCCCCGAAATCTCCTTTCCGGCCGCATATCCATCTTTAATCGGATTCTCAAAATACAAATCAACAATATAATTAAAATTATCGGTCACATAGGGCTTCCCATCTTCACCAACTCTCAATTTAGCCTCAACCCCTTCATCTTTAAACAACTCTTGTAACCTCACCAAATTAAATTTCCAACAAAATTGCACTACTTCAACTGGCATTGCCAGTTTACTTCCACCAAGACCATCAACAAGCTTAGTCTCATCAGCAACAACAACAAACTCATCTGATGCTGCTTCAACCATTTTCTCTCTTAAAAGGGCTCCGCCGCGACCCTTCACTAAATTAAGTAGTGGGTCCACCTCATCAGCCCCGTCAATGGCAAGATCAATGTGGGGGTGGTCATCGAGTATTGAAAGAGGGATGTTAAGAGAACGAGCCTGTTCTTCTGTGCGTTTTGAAGTTGGGACTCCAATGATATTTGTCAGTTCACCGGTTTTTAAGAGCTCGCCGAGTTTGGCTACCACGAAGGCGGCGGTAGAGCCGGTTCCAAGGCCGAGGACCATGCCGGATTTGACATACTCGACGGCTTTGTCGGCTGCGATCTTTTTAAGGTCGTCTTGGGTGAGGACTGGGGCGGATTGGGCTTTAAGGGAGAAGATTTTGGTTGGGGCGCGGAGGTTAAGGTAGGGTGTGCGTAAGAAGAGGCGGGAGTAGGAAAGGGCGGTGTTGTGGAGGGAGGAAAGAGAGGAGGAGGAAGGAGGGGAGAGGAAGGATAAGGAGGCCATGGTAGGTGGTGGTGGTGGTAGAGGGATTGGGAAATGAGAGGTGGTTTTGTTTTTTTAATGGGTTGTTCGATCTTAGTTCAAAGTGGTGTGGTTGTTATCAGTTTGTTCGTACTCGTGGAAAGAAACGAGGAAGACAAAAAGACTCATAGCTGTTTTTTTTTTTAGGTTGTTGGATGAGATTGTTGGTGAAATGGAATTCTATCTTTTTTTTAGTTGGTTTGGTGGTTACTTGCAATAATTTTATGCTATGTGTTGATTATTTTTTATTTGGTTTAGCTTTTTACTTAACAAATAATCAAATTAATTTTTTTTAAATAATTAAAACTGGTTTAAATTAATTAGTTTGGTTTGATAATTTTAGAACAAAAATTAAAACCCAAGCGATTAGTTTCGGTTTGGTTATTTTATATTTAAAATAAAAAATTATATTACTTTTTAGGTTTTTTTGTAATTTCTAATGGGTTTAGTTTTGGTTTGACTCGGTTTTATTTTGTTTTCTAATTAATTTCAGTTTGGTTCGGTTTGGTTTTTTGATTTTAGGCTTATAAAACCAAACTGATCGATTTTTTTAAATATTCTAATAGGTTTTTTTTCACGATTCAATTTTTTCAGTTTTTTTTTATTTAATCGATTTTTTGATTTTTTTACTCCCACCTACTATCAAGGGTGTGTTTCATGCCTTGTGATTTTGCTAATGTTTTATAAAATTTTGGATTTTTTTAAATTAATATAGTTTTAGTATTTTTTATTGATAAAAAAATATTATTTTAATATATTTTCAAATAAAAAACACATTAAAAATCAATATTTATTATTATTTTAAACACCTAAATAGATTCATTCATAACACAACTAAAAGAAAATAATTTTTTTTCTTTTATATACTTGAAATTTTTTCTTCAATAAACCCAAAAAAAAAACCAATAAGATTGATTAGTTGACCCTATACACGATGGGATTTCCCCTTGCTCCTACTTTTTATCTTCACCTTTTGGTTGATGAAGTTCTAAGATTATAAATTCGCTATTTTCTATAATTCAATTGTTTTTCTTTTCAATTTTCAACTTGTGGGTGTTTATAGGTGAAATTAATTACATTTTTGGAGATGCCATCAAACCAGATGGGGGAGGACTAAGGTAGAAGAAGATGACTGCTTCGGCATACGAGGAAGTGAAGGTATAGAGAAGATGATGCTGCTAAGGTAGAAGAAAGCATAATAATCCTTCACACAAACAAAGAGCTCAATTCTGTGTTTATAACATTGAGCCCCTGGCTAGAGGTAG
>Ga0325405_1006209_pt1 | contig 12071 bp, 5 predicted proteins | sample PopdelMetagenome_21_FD_205663 | JGI IMG/M metagenome (GOLD analysis project Ga0325405, IMG submission 205663) | Populus deltoides microbial communities from Bellville, Georgia, United States - Xylem-Control-R2 | ecosystem: Host-associated > Plants > Phyllosphere > Stem > Wood/Secondary xylem...
AAAAAAACGTCAGCAATACCTCGATTTTTCTTTTATATGTTAGAAAAATTGATTCGATCTGCGCTACATGTCAAGTCCTAACAATACGGTAAATACAAAAGCATGAAAACAAGAAAGAATTCGAATGGATGACAGTACGGCATCCACCACCATGCATTTCTCTACTCGTCCAAGCTCAAAGGGCTAAAAATAGTTGAATGGGCCTGGGACCCTTCAACGGCCATGATTGAGACACTCAAACGAACAGAAAGTGAGTGTATTTACATTCGCTGATCCAATGCACATTAAAGTACTTTGAGCCGTGCAAATTCTCTTCTAGTTGGCGTGCATGCGATCATGGATGTTTTTCTTTCACTGTTTCCCCTCCGAGCCCGTTCGTTTTCGAGAGTGTCTACAGCGTGATAGCTTTTGTTTTTTTGTTTTTTTTAATGTTTTTTATAACTTTGATTTTTAAAAGTATATTTTATTTTAAAAAATACTAAATTGATTTTTTTATTGTTTTAATAAAAAATACTTTTTAAAAATATCATATATTATATATAATACCAAACATTTACATGTGTTACACCTCGGCATGCACCGTAACAAAAAAATTCCACCTTGTCCGGAAAAAAAGAAGATGAAAACAATTATAGCCTCTTAACCAGCCAAACGCTATGCTTGATATTGTTGCTTCATTTTTTTCTTTTTTATCACTCAAGCATATAATTTTGATGTATTTATATTAAAAATAAAAAAAATAAAAAAATATAATTTTAATTTATTTTTAATTAAAAAATATTTTTTACTGTATTATTAAACCCACATTAAATCTTACAGGGTTTATTAACTTGAAAAACATTGTGATTAATAAAAACATCATTTCATATATTATGAAAACAAAACTCTAAAGTAAAAGAATATTTATGAATTATTCTTGAAATCATCTAATTGCATAAATCTTTCTTTGAATTAATATTCTTTAATAAGGTTTCAAAATCATTTTAAAAGATGCATAATTCAATTCTCGCTAACTTTGTTGTGTATTTGCTTTTTTTATACATATACAATTCTCAAGGAATAAGAACAAAAGAGAAATTTAACCCAACAAATGTGAATTATATGAAAAGACATGAATAAATAATTGCTAAATTATAAAAAATATGTATAATTAAATGTTTTAAGTAATAATTAATTTAATATTCAGCATTTTACAAATAATTCAATGTTGATATCATAATACACCTTATACTAGTTGCATTGTAACAAGGAGGGAGTTAAGAACTCCATGTGTGAAGGTGACGTGACATTCTCGGTAGAAAAAAGACTGCTAAATTCATCAAAAGAATTGGAACTAATTATTTTTAAAATATTTTTTATTTATAAATGTATTAAAATAATGTATATATTTTTTATTTTTAAAATTTATTTTTAATATCAACATAATCTAAAAATAAAAAAAATTAAAACAAATAATTTTTTTTTCAAAAATACTTTGAAAATACAAAGAGTTTAATCTTCACCAATCCCTTAACTGCAAAATTTTTACTAGCATAAAATCTTACGATCTCGTCCTCAGAAATAAGGAAAAAAAGAAAAAAACAGAGAGGACACGTGGCAAAACAGTCAACAGACAGAAACGGTCCAGGCGCTCACACAGAATTCATTACAGCACCAACCCTAACTGGATATCTCTGTAAATAACCACAAATCCAATGTCATTTTCGGGTCCTGAGATGCAACAGGCCCAAACCAGTGCATGATGTTATGTTATGTCATGTGATGACCCATATAATAAGTATGACAAACCATGCATACAAAGCATACATGTAACATCCACATAAAAAAAACACATAAGCGAATGAAGGAATAGAGAAAGAATAGCATTTGACTTCATTTTCTAGAGAGAGAAAAAGAATGAAAGAAGAAAAAAATTAAATCCTATCGGATACAAATTTGACGTCCGCAAGGAGACACACAATCTCTCTCAACTCTCTCTCTCTGAAAAATAATCTCCCTCTCTCTCTCTAGATTCAGCAACACACAAACAAGGACACAGAACAACACAAACATCTACAGAGAACTAAAAAAAGGAAAGACAACAGAGAAAGATTAGATTTTTGAAGAGGATGAGTGAAACAAAACAAGGCCCTGGAGTCTTGAGAGCTTTTTAACTCAAATAAAACACCTCTTTGTATTCAGTAAAAAGTGTTTTTTTTTTCTTGTTGAGATTGTAGTTTCATTGAAAGAAATCTTCTTGGGAGGATATCAACTTGAGTATTGTATCGTGGTAAGTTGTTGATTTCAAGTTTTTTTCAGCTCAAATTCTTCAACTTTTGTCATTTCCATGGAAACCCATTATTCTTTATTTAGTTTTGTATTCTTTTTAGTTTATTGAAGCTCCAACAAAGTTGTTTTAGTGTATTTCTCAACCTTTCTAAATTACTTGTTTCTGTTTTGAGTATTTTTTTTATTTTTTTTTAAAGTTTTAATCTTGAAGTCTTTGTTTGGATTTCGAGATTCTGGATAGGGTGAATAAGGTTTTATTTTATGATTTTTATTTAACTTGATAGATATATATTTATTTTTTTTGACTTGGGACATGTTCTTTGTTTGGTAATTTGTTGGGATTTTGAGATGTGTTATCCTTCCACTACAAAGTTATTTCAAAAACTTATTTAGCAGCGAAAATTTGGTAATTTTTTATTTTTGAATTATTTAGCTTTATATAGATTCACATAGATCTGAAGCTGCTCATGTCATACAGAGATTCATGCGAGAAACATTTAAAGATCGCTGGTCGTGTCAAGACAGCGCGGCTGTAGAATGTTCAGAATCGAAGATTCTTCTTTGCTTCTGGTCTTCTTTGGTGTGTGCCTCATGTTTCAGAGAACGCAGCACCATTTGCTTAGGCACAAAACATATTTGGCACATACTGAGGACGTTGATGTCTGCAGTGTTGGATGTGGAGTTCAAGTGGTGACTAAGTCCAGCTGTCTGAGTGCTTTATCTTGCTTTGTTATGCAATTTTAGGTTATTCAATTTATGTTGTTTTAGATAGTATTGTACTCCAAATAGTGTTTTTTTTATTGTGATTCTTGGTAAGATGGTACCCTCGGGGCCGCCTACTCCAATTGGGGGTGCCCAGTCTGTTTCTCCTTCACTTTTGAGATCAAATTCGGGGATGTTGGGAGCTCAAGGTGGTCCTTTGAGTTCCCAAACAGCATTCCCTTCTCTAATGTCCCCCCGTACTCAGTTTAATAACATGAGCATGCTTGGAAATGTGCCCTCCCTCCTGAACCAGTCTTTTGGGAACGGAGGTCCAAATCCTGGACTTCCTGGGCCAGGGAGCAGTCAGCGTGGAAATATTGATGCCGGGGCAGAGTCTGATCCACTTTCAAATGTTGGTAATGGAATGGGTTTCAATGGTCCTCCATCGTCATTTGTACCGTCAAATATGGTTAATCCTGGACCTTCAGGTCAAGTTCAGGGACAACAGTTTTCAAATCCTTCCGGCAACCAGTTGTTGCCCGATCAACAACAGTCCCAACAACTTGAAGCACAAAGTTTCCAGCATGGTCAGCAATCAATGCAACAGTTCTCTGGCTCTCACAACGCCCAGCAGGTGCAGCAGCAACATCAATTTCAATCAATACGAGGAGGGTTAGCTGGTGTTGGACCTGTTAAGATGGAGCCACATGTGACAAATGATCAGCATGGAGCACAGCAGCCGCAGCCACTTAGAAATCTGGGTCCAGTCAAGTTGGAGCCACAGCAAATTCAGGCGATGCGAAATTTGTCAACGGTAAAGTTGGAACCGCAACATTCAGATCAATCTTTGTTTTTACAACAGCAGCAGCAGCAGCAGCAGCAGCAGCATCAGCATCAGCAGCAGCAGCAGCAGCATCAGCAGCAGCAGCATCAGCAGCAACAGCAGCAGCAGCAGCAGCAGTTCCTTCACATGTCAAGGCAGTCTTCTCAGCAGGCTGTTGTGCAACTAAATCTTTTGCATCAGCAAAGGCTTCTGCAAATGCATCAACAACAGCAACAGCAACAGCAACAACAACAGCAACTTTTGAAGGCAATGCCTCAGCAAAGGCCTCAATTACCACAACAATTTCAACAACAGAACTTACCTTTGAGATCTCCAGTAAAATCAGTATATGAACCTGGGATGTGTGCCCGTCGTCTCACAAATTACATGCATCAACAGCAGCGCAGACCTGAAGTAAGACTTCCTTGAAAAGATTTTGTTCTCGGTGTTTGCTTTTGGCTTCTTTTTATTTATTTATTTGTAATAGCTCCCTACCTTTCATGCAGGACAATAACATTGATTTCTGGAGGAAATTTGTTTCTGAGTTCTTTGCTCCCCATGCAAAAAAGAAGTGGTGTGTTTCTATGTATGGAAGTGGCCGGCAAACAGCTGGTGTTTTCCCTCAGGTCTGCTGCTAGAGAAAACTTGGTGATTTTGTAAAATTGTTGTTGTGAAGTAAATTCAATCAAGTTCTTCTAAACTGGTGTCTTAGGTGAAAATAGACTCTTAGGTATATCATTTCAAATATCTATACGTTCATAGTATCTTCTTAATGTTCTTTTTGGATGCTTATATGTAATCCAGAAAGATGCTCCCATGATGTTAGTGGTAGCTATGCTAGAGAAGTTAGTTATATAGTTTTGATAAAACTTGCTTAATTTCTTGTAGAGCCAATTATGGATGCAAATTGTAATGATTCGTGCAAATGTTGCAGGATGTATGGCATTGTGAGATTTGCAATCGCAAGCCAGGCCGGGGTTTTGGTATGTTAGATTTTCAGAATCCTTGTAATTCATTGCATGTTGTTTTTGTCCATGGATAAGACTGTTCGACAGTGCTAGTTTGAATGAGTTTGTCTCTTTGTAAAACTGCCCCTGGATCATGTTATATCTGATTTTGATCTTCTGTACTTTCAGAGGCAACTGTTGAGGTTCTTCCCAGGCTTTTCAAAATCAAATATGAAAGTGGTACCTTGGAAGAACTTCTTTATGTTGATATGCCACGCGAATATCAAAACTCATCCGGTCAAATTGTTCTGGATTATGCGAAAGCAATACAGGAAAGTGTTTTTGAGCAACTTCGTGTTGTTCGTGATGGTCAACTACGGATAGTCTTCTCTCCAGATTTGAAGGTTAAACTTTGGAGAAATTCCCTTTCGCTTTTATAAGCTTCTAAATTCTTCAGGAAGTGTTAGCTGAATTCCTCTGTCTTCTAAATTCTTCAGGAAGTGTTGGCTGATTTCTTCTGTCTTCTGTTCCTCCATTCTTTTGCCAGATATGCTCATGGGAGTTTTGTGCTCGACGGCATGAAGAGCTTATACCTCGAAGATTGTTGATACCACAGGTTACCCTCACTTCACTTAATTAGGCGAGAGGTTCTTTATTACTTTTAATTCCTGTTGGAAACCGTTTTTTACCCACACTATTTTAGCCCACACTATTTTAGCCGATTGACACTGATATGTTCAATATTCAGTAATATATGTACCTTTTTGTGCACAAGTTATTCATTTTGATGATGGGTTAAGTAGGTTAAGAATTGCTATTTTAATCAATCTTTTTCAATCAACATGCTTGATGCATGTGGAATAACATTGAACAGTGTAATCCTTGTATGTTGTTCATTCGAAGTGAAATTAATTGAATTTGTTTGTGGCTTTTGGTGTTAGCTTGTTAGAAATAATGCTCAGAATCAGTTTTGGTATGAAAGAGCACCATTACTTAGTTTTTATTCTTTCTTCTTGCTTGTCATGTCATCTTTATGTACTGATGCTTGTTTAACTCACAGCACTAGGAAGATTTTTGCTTCCATAGAGATGGTCAGTGGATCAGGATCAGATAAATGAATTGAATTGGACCTTGATGTAGCTGATTTTGTGATACTTGTGTTGTAGTTTGATTATATATTTGTTGATTCTATATGGACATGCTGTTAGCAAAGTCTGGTTCGGGGCCCTTTTCATTTCCATAAAAGGCTAAAACACCTTAAATATCCAGTTTATCACGAACAAACATTGATTTTAAGTAATGCCCTGTGGAAACTTTTTGCATGTGTGGTTGTGTTTATTATGTGTTATTTTCTATGTGGTTTATAGCCTGTTGATTTTTGTGAAATGCCCAAAGTACCTTTAGTTTCCAGTTCACCTCGATATTCAGTTCATCACTGAACAAACCCTTATGTTAAGTGGTTAATGATAAGAATTCAGGTTTTTCTGTGATATGGTATCTAGGGTCTATAAGATGATTCCTACTTACAAATATAAATCAAGTATTCAGTGTTTTTCCTTACATTTTGCAGGTAAGTCAGCTTGGTGCTGCAGCTCAAAAGTATCAGGCTGCCACTCAAACTGCATCGTCCAATTTATCTGTCCCAGAGTTGCAAAATAATTGTACCATGTAAGTTGTCTCACTACATTGTGTCTATTCCATGAGCCTTTGGTTGAGCATGCAGTATTGATAGTGACAAAGCTGCTGCAATTATTTGAGTACCATTGCTCTGGCAATCAAGCTCAATGATTTTCAATATTTCCATTAGATATGTACAGCGATCTTTCATTCATTTTGTCAAGCTGAATTTATATGGTGTGATTGTGATATTGAACACAAATGTAAATTAATACTTGGTTACAATGTTTCTTCTCATCTTTGCTTAGGATGTCCATTAGAGATATGAGACTAGACTATCAGTTACTACATTTCAAACATAGTTTTTCTATTCTTCATTAGATGATTTAAGAGATGGTTGGAGGGATGTTTCTAGTTATGTCTTGATTGAGTTTGCATTTACTTAGATTTATGACATGTAAGGGATACAATTTACATTTATCACAAAGTGATAAAAATTATGCACCTTCCCATTCATCCTTTGTGGTTGACCATTTGTTTCATAGTTTGTAGACTTATTTTCTCTACATCTGCTGGAATTTGTGTTTTTATGAGTTCTGCATCCATTCATTTATGAACTGTTATACATGAAAGCAATGGGCAATGTCATTTTTTGTAATACATGTATGGTGCTGTCCATGCCTTCTATTTGTTAATTGATGAGTTATCCTTCTGTAGGTTTGTTGCATCAGCTCGACAACTGGCAAAAGCCTTGGAAGTGCCATTAGTAAACGATCTAGGATATACTAAGAGATATGTACGGTGTCTTCAGGTGATTTCCTAAATTCTTTTAGGGTCATTGCGGCTCATGAATTTCCTTGGTAGTTGCTTAGTGTTAAATGTCATGAGTAGCGTGCATTTTCTATAATTAGTTCCATGACAGGATGTATGTCTGGGGTCTCTTAAAATTTTGAAGAGAACCTTTTGGTTTGAAATATTGTAGTGTCTTCGATTTGAGCTTTACTCGTTCATTTTCACTTTGTTTTTTTCTAGAGGAAAGCGTTCTTATTTTCTTCTTCATTCTCATTTGCCGTTTAGATTTGGATTTTTTTTCCCAGTATTTGATGCATATGTGCTCTCCTATGCTGTCCTTTTGCTCATTGCAATGAATTTGTACCAAGTAGTCATGCCTAGACAGAATTGCCTTCCATAATATGGTTGCTCTGCTCAACTGTCTCAACTAGATCTTTCAGGTGTTAATTTGTCTGTTATTTTTGGTATGATTGTACTTGAGGACATATTACATGATGAGCATGGATGGCTCACTTTCCTACAAGATTTGGCAGTTGCTTTACTTTTTCAACAACTTTCATTATACTTTACTAAATTCCATTAGATACAACAGTTTAAGAGCTGATTTTGTACTGGAATATCATGATTTCTGTATGCTTCTAGCTAGCCTCTATGCAAATATGTTTTCTTTTTACCCCAGCTTACATTGTATTGCCTCATTAATATCCTCTATTCACTATAGATTAATTAATATCCTCTATTCACTATAGATTAATTAATATCTCTATAATATATTGTGGCATTGATTTGCCACTGTAATTATAAATTTCCTTATCTACCATGGTTGTTTGAAATTGTGGCTTGGAAATATCTTTAGGTCTGAACTACTGGTTTTATTGCAACAAACAACTTTTGCAATGATCTGGGGTTGTAAATTTTTGATAATGTAATGAATGCTGGTTGAAGTTGGATGGCTTCTACCTGCTTATCCCATGCTTTAACAAATCTGTCACAAACAGCTGAAAATGATCTTAATTATTTTGTCAACATTTACCCATGATTCCTTAAAGTCTTGATATGGCACTGAAAAGATTTTTAACTGTAAGAATGTCAAATGGATAATGGTGATTTCAAGGATGTTTAATGAGGTTGCTGAATTTATCTGCTGTCTGATTGATTTTTTTCTCTCGTAATAATTTGTTCCATATCATTGCAGATATCAGAAGTGGTAAATAGTATGAAAGACTTGATTGATTATAGCCGAGAAACAGGAACTGGACCAATGGGTATGTTTGACGAGTTCTTACTTGGGCTATTATTTTATTATTTTTACTTTTATGTTGGTGATTTTTTGAAGGTTCCCCGTGAATGTTTCCTGCAAAAATTCATGCTCATGGTGCTGTTGCTATGATAATCATACTTATCACCATCATACCATATTTGTCCTATGTTGTCATGTTGGGCACTGAATTATTTATTCACTTATTTTGTTTCAGATAGTTTGGCCAAGTTCCCTCGGAGGACAGGTTCTTCATCTGGGTTCCATAGTCAAGCTCCACAGCCTGAGGGACAGCAGCAGCAACAGCAGCAGCTGCAAACAATACCCCAGATCTCAAATAGTGATCGAAGTTCCGCCCAGGTCCCAATGCAAATCACTGCTAGCAATGGTATGGCTGGTGTAAATAACTCACTCACCACAGCATCTACAACCACGTCTGCCAGCACTATTGTGGGGCTTCTCCACCAAAATTCAATGAATTCAAGACACCAAAATTCTATGAATAATGCAAGCAGTCCCTATGGAGGAAACTCTGTTCAGATTCCATCTCCTGGTTCCTCTGGTACGATTCCACAGGCACAACCTAATCCTTCTCCTTTCCAGTCACCAACACCCTCATCATCAAATAATCCTCCACAAACATCTCATAGTGCCTTGACAGCTTCCAATCATATTAGTTCCACAAATTCACCAGCAAACATTCCCTTGCAACAGCCAGCTCTTTCTGGTGAGGCTGACCATGGTGATTCTCAAAGCTCTGTCCAGAAAATCATACATGAAATCATGTTGTCCAACCAACTTAATGGAAATGGTGGAATGGTTGGGGTTAGTTCTTTGGTGAATGACGTGAAAAATGTTAATGGGATTTTGTCAACAGGCAACAATACGGTTCTCAATGGAGGAAATGGCCTGGTGGGAAATGGGACAGTCAATAGTTCTGGAATAGGGGGTGCTGGATATGGCACCATGGGTGGACTTGTGCAGTCTACAGTGGTCAATGGAATCAGAGCTGCAATGGGTAATAACTCTATAATGAATGGTCGGATGGGTATGCCATCGATGGTAAGAGACCAGAGCATGAATCATCAACATGATTTGGGGAACCAGCTGCCTAGTGGGCTAGGAGCAGTTAATGGGTTTAGTAATCTTCAGTTTGATTGGAAACCATCCCCTTGAAGGTTCCGTTAATTATACTGATGTCTCAACAGCTGCTTGTGCAGCACGAGTGTGGGCATTACACGAAGGAATGGCTTGAGGGCTTGCTTCCCACTTTGTACTAAATTTTCGAGGAAAAGTAAAACATATAGCATAGTGTTTTATCAATGAAATATTAAATCCTCTTCGAGTTGCCTCATTAACTTTAATTGTTTTCCTAATTATGATTCTATACAGCCTCTTTTCTAACAGTCGTGGAATGAGGATTCAGGGAAGGAATAGCTTTTCGGTTGAGCTCTTTCCATGTGTATCCTGCTCATTTTCCAGTCTCATAATTCATGAAATAATGTCAAGTAGTGATGGATTAATTATAGCTACAAAGAATTTTCACCAGCTCAATTTTGAGCCAACGAATTTTGTTTTCCCGGGTTGTAAAATCTCTAGAATGGCGAAGCACGAGGAGCTGCAAATAATGGGGGCTTGCTAGTGATGCCTTAAAACCGCTTGGCTGAAAACAAGCGGCGAGGCAGGGAAGCTAGTCAAGTGTTCGGTCTTGTCTGTCATCAGATCTTGCCAACTGGCAACTAGTTTTTCTAGTATCGTGCCTAGCATTGATTAATCGAATTACCATAACGATGGCATTTCACTTAAAAGCACGATCAGGAGCTGTGGCAAATCAAAATGAAGAACATAGTGCAATCCAGATGAATTGCAAATTAAATAATGGACCTTTCAATGCGCTGCATGATACGCTTAAATGGGTTTCTGTACAGTTACAGATGAAGGGAAGAGAATTCATAAGGTGAAGAAAGAGTGATGCACATTGCATTATCAATTTGAACAAGAACTGAGTTCATAGTTACATTTTACGCCATGCAAGAAAGTTTGAATTGCTATGCACTTGTAGCTCCATCATAGCTCCACATAGTTTGTTGTTTTCAAGCATCTATATACTTGTCTATGGAATTAGACAAGGTGGTCTTGGGCACTGCTCCGATAACACTTTCTTTCTTCTCTCCTTTCTTGAAAAACAGCACTGTCGGAATGCTTCTTATTCCATACTTCGTGGCAATATTAGGGCAGTCATCAGTGTTGACTTTGTAACAAGCTATCTTTCCTGCATATTCTTTTGCCAACTCCTCGACTACCGGTGCTATCATCTTACAAGGTCCGCACCATGGTGCCCAAAACTCCACAAGAACAGGGGTGTCGCTTCCAATCACAGTATCCCAGCTTGCATCTGTCGCTACTTGAACTGCACATTTCAAACATTTGCATGGATCAAATTTCAAGAATATTCATCCTCGTGAAAAAATAGACAGAATTCTGTTGGATTTATTGAAGATTATACCCTTCCATGAAACACTGTCACTAGCAATTGCATAAGGAGATTCACGGCTAAGGACAATCTAATTTTAACTCAATTTTTGTTCACTTCCTTCAATAAGCAGGCGACACAGTTGCTAAAAAGGGATTAGCAAATATCGCTCCAAGTATAGTTCTCTCCATGATGTTCTAGCAAACAAGAGATGCATAAAAAGATATTAAGATAGAATTTGGTAAACCTGCATCTACAGCTTCACGAGCTTTGCAGACAACGCGGGATTTTTGGCATCTGCTTCTCAGTGAGCGAGGAAAGGATGAAGAAGGTGAAGACAACGATAAATTGGATGTGTTGGGTCCTTTACAGGTTGGCAATTGAAGCTTTTCCACAGGAGCAAATGGATGGCAAACTCCAGCTCTGGTGGTAGTACTCACTGAACTAACTTGGAAACAATTCTTCATAGCCATTCCTTCCTTCTCTCACTCTGGGGTGATGATATATTTCAAGTTATGGAGTTACGAGAGGATCATGTAAAAGAAGTAGTGGCTTTGGTCTCTCGGGCAAGAGTTCTTACAAGATCTTTATTTTATTTTCAATTTTTAACTCTTTCATTTCCCTTTAATTTCTGATCTCTAACTTTTCAGCGAGGATAGATAAACTGACAAAATCGTGAGGTGGTAAGAGGTTTGGTGTTCATGTGGATGACATTTTTATCAAGAGTACTCACACGGGAAAAATCTAAAAGATCCAATATCTACGAGAAACATTATAGAGAATCCTCATTGCCTGCTTATACAAGCTCAGGATCATTGTTTAGATAAACAAGTTCTAAAATGACATGGCTATTCCTTATTATTAAAAACCCAAAACCATTTTCGTCCTAAAATTACCAAACCACAAAGCAAGATAATGCTTCTGCTACCTTGAGAGATGGGACTAAACATTAACATCAAGGATTAATCTTCTTAATACGTTTTTAGAGGTCTGTAGTTCAAGGATTCAATCGCACTGAGCTCTTTGATTTTCAAAAAGACAATTGGATCTTTCATATTTGAGTTTATATATATATATATATATATATATATATATATATAGTTGGCATCTCTTTTCAATTTCATTAGAAGTTTGTGTTAATGTCAAGATTATAAGCTTAAAAAGACATGTTAATCGGTTGAGATTTTATTT
>Ga0325405_1006213_pt1 | contig 12067 bp, 9 predicted proteins | sample PopdelMetagenome_21_FD_205663 | JGI IMG/M metagenome (GOLD analysis project Ga0325405, IMG submission 205663) | Populus deltoides microbial communities from Bellville, Georgia, United States - Xylem-Control-R2 | ecosystem: Host-associated > Plants > Phyllosphere > Stem > Wood/Secondary xylem...
TAACTACTTATCGTTTGGTGAGTTTAGCAATTAGCACAGAGAATAAACGTAAATTTAGTGTATGAAATTTTTGAATTTTTATCCCCTTAGCCAGTGATAAGTAACATGGTCCAAGTGGTAATGTGTAATTATTGTTCTAGAAAAGAAGAGATGGGATAATAAAGATAAAAATATATTTGATTGGAAAGATAAATATAAAAATAAATTTGTTTTGTAGATAATTTTAGAATGAATTTTTGTACTTTCGAATAAAAGGTACAGAAAAAACATGTTTCTAAAGACAATATTTTTTATTTCTAAATTGTTCTTGTAAAAAACTCTTTATTCCAAAACTATCCAACTAAGATATGTGAGGATAAAAATAATTATTATCATAGTTTTAAACCCCAACTCGTGGGGTCAATCCGGTACAAAGCCCGAGTTACTAATTGAGGCTTTAGTCATATGTCAGGTTGACTTAAGTTGACATAAAAATAAAAATGGTTATTATTATATTTTTAAAAATCAATTCGGGGGTCGATTTGAAATAAAGCTCAAGTCACGAATGGAGTTCATCATTGACCCAGATCAACATAAGAACAAGAGTGATTATTATCATAGTTTTAAAACTTGATTCAAAAGTTGACTCGGAACAATGATCTGGTCACTTGTTACAAGAGTCAATCGGGGTTAACCTAAGTCAACATGAGAATAAAAATAGTTATTCTCATAGTTTAAAACTCGATTCAAGGATCAACTCGAGACAAGACTTAGGTCATGGATCGGTTAGGTCAACTTAAGTTGATATGAGTCAATGGAAGGATAAAAGTTATTATTGTTATAGTTTTAAAACTGGACTCGGGGTCAACCGAGGCAAGACCCAAATCACAAGTTAGGAAGGTCAACCCGAGTTGACCCGGATAACATATGAATAAAAATGGTCATCATCATAGATTTAAAACCTGGTTGACCTCGAAAGTGAGCTCGAGACAAGGTTCATGTCATGTATTGGGAGGGTCAACTTGGTTGACCCAAAAAGAAATTTAAATAATCAAAGCAATTTGTTTTGACAAAAAAAAATTAAAAAAAATGAACAGTTTTTTGACCCGTGTTTTATCCCAGTTCAACCTGGGTTTTTACCGGGTCAAGTTGAGTCAATCCATGCTTTATTTTTTTTTAAATTCGGATCAGTCCAGGCCCCAGGTCAGCTTGATTCTGAGTCAATCTGTTAGGTCGGTCATGATTTTATAACCGGGTTATTCTAATATTTTAAAAAATTAAAACAACTTGTTTTGGAAAAAAATTAAAAAAGTCAATAAGATTTTTACTCGTGTTTTATCCCAGTTCAACTTGGGTTTTTGACTGAGTCAGGTCGAGTCAACCCATACTATGTTTTTTTTTAAATTCAGACTAATTTAAACCCTAGGTCAGCTTGATTCCAAGTCAATATGTCAAGTGAGTCCTAGTTTTATAACCAGGGTTGTTATAATATTATTAATTTCAATACTTAATATAAAGTAAAGTTAAAAAAATAATATCTAATTATTTTTTAAAATATATAAGTTTGGTAGTAATATATATTAAGGATAAAATATACTTTTTTATATTTGATTATATATTGTCCCCCATAACCAAATAGAAACAATCAACTTATCTTGTACACAACTACCAAACACAATTATATATATATATATATCTTCATTATTTCTGTCCTTTTTGTCCCGAAACAATAGTCAAATACTATAACATTGTTTAGCTTAAGAAGGGCATGGTAAAAGCCATTTGAAATAGCCAAATTGCCAATATGATATTTTAAATAATGTAATTATTTTTCTCATGTGGTATTGTGATAAAAAAATGATGTTTTAACAAGTTATTTTCTATTTTACATGGAAATTAAAGGGAAAATGGAAGTTTAAAGGGATAGAAAAAAATTTCTCTTTATTTTACAGTTTTATTTTTTTAAAAAATAAAATGTAGGATCCTATCCCGTTAAAGATTAAAAAACAGTTGAAGACCAGTCATTTTAGTTGTTACTAGTATATTAGCCCGCGCTCCACAGAAGGTTAATATCAATTTTTTTTTAAATGTAAAAAAGATATTTAGTGTGTAGAGAATGTTTTAAGCATTTTGGGTTTGATAATCATACAAGACTCAAGCAAATTGGGTTTGACATCCAATACAGACTTAAGAGCTTTGGATCTGACTCTTGAGTGTGTCAGCCATGCAAGACCCAAAGCTTTTGAGGCTGGTGCTAGGGTATTCCATGGCTGCCAAACTCAAGAGAATTTGGTTTAACAGCCATGTCAAATCCAAGAGCTTTGGGTCTGACAAACATGTTAGAAATAATTTTCTTGGATCTGATAGACATGCATGGGTGTTAGACCTCGCTTGGGTCTAGCACTAAATAGGGTTGTCAGACCCAATTTGTCGGCTCTATATAATAGAAGGCTTGACTTATATTGAAGAATTTTTTCAGCAATCTCAATTTGAAATTTATTTTTTTGCTACTAACCAAAGATTGAGCGAACAAATAGAAATGTATTAATATTAAGATATTTGATAGTGTCATGTAATGAATTTTTTTTAAAAAAATATTTAATTATACAACAATAAAAGTGTTACATGTAAGAAAATAATTATTTTAACTTTCATTTAGCATAAATAATATCTTTATTTTTTTGAGTTAAGAGAATTATGATACAGTAAAATACACTTGCAATATTATTTTATTTTTATACTAATTTAAAAATTAACTTGATATTCTACGCGTGATGTTACATTAATAATTTTTTTTGTATTTATTAACACATATTATCCTCATTTTATTTTATTATATGGAAGTATCTATTTATATTTATATTTATATTTACACACCACACATCCACACGAACCAGCATTTAAAAGCAAAGTCATTTTAGAACTCTGCTCCTCTTCTCCACATTTCCCTTCTCCAACTCTCGCACTGAAAACAAATGGCGGCGGCTACATCCTTCTCCAATACCCTCACCACTCCAGCCCCTTCAAAAACCCTAAAGGCTGCATCTTCAAGATCGCTGCTATGTAACAGCAATTTAGGGTTTTCATCATCACTCTCTTCTAAGACCTTCAAACCACTCAAAGCCAGCGGTGGTAACATCTCTGCTGGAGTTTTGGGTGCTAAGATGGTCTCGTCAGTTCCCAGTGTGAAACCCATGATCTCTCTTGATTTTGAGACCTCTGTGTTTAAGAAGGAGAAGGTCTCTCTTGCTGGTCACGATGAGGTATTTACTTTGTTTTGGATTTATTTTCTAATTTTCAGTTTGAATGTAAATAAAATCTTGAGTATTTTGAGTTGGTTAAGAAAGATAAGATTTTTTTTTGCTGTGTTGTTTTTTAGAGTGGTAAAGAGAGATGCTTTACATGCTGTATTATGTTGTTATGGTTATGGATAGTGTTGTTTTGTGGATTTTGTGTAGTACATTGTGAGAGGAGGGAGGGATTTGTTCCACCTGCTGCCTGATGCATTTAAGGGGATTAAGCAGATTGGCGTTATCGGTTGGGGTTCCCAGGTGAATATTCTCTATTTTTTTATGTTTTTTTTGTTAATTTTAGTTTATGTGTAAGTTGCCTTAAATTTGAAGTATTGGATTTGTATAAATTGGCTCTATTTGTTTAAAACTTGTACACATCATTTATGCCATTATCTGACTTTTGCTAGATAATCAATGATTTTTTATGTGCTTTAGTTTGGAATGCTTAACATAAGTTGCTAAACAATGATCCCTCGTTCCTCTTAGGGTCCTGCTCAAGCTCAGAATCTGAGGGATTCTCTTGCTGAAGCAAAGTCTGGTATTAAAGTCAAGGTAATTTGCACTTTGTTCTTATGTTCTGTTCTAGGTAGCTGTTTAGCAAAAAGCTTGTTGGATTGATTTTCTTGGCTGTATATTTGTATTGCTGCTTTGAATGATGCAGATTGGACTGAGGAAGGGCTCTCGTTCCTTTGCTGAAGCTCGTGGTGCTGGTTTTACAGAAGAGAATGGGACTCTAGGTGATATATGGGAAACCGTTTCTGGCAGCGATCTAGTATTGCTACTGATTTCTGATGCTGCACAGGTTTGTTTATTAGTTCTGTTTGCGTTTGTACTTCTGAAGATTTTTGGTTCAAATTTTGAGATTGTTTTTGTGTGTTTTCCTGTTTCTTGTTTTCTTTTAATTAGTGGGTTTGGAGGTTTTGGTAAAAATAAAAATGTATAAAATTTGATATTTAACATACCTGTTGTCGTTGTGTGGAAAAATAAGGCAGAGAAAGATCTAGCATGTCTATAAAGCTACTCCATTCTGTTTCTCATTACCCTTTTTATGTAATCCTTGCAATATAGTGAAAAAGTTGTCAAATGTGCATCTTCTCCTTTGACATTCTGTTTTGTATGTGAGGATAAGATGACAGTTTGTTTTTTTACGAAGAGTATGACCCAGAATCTTCAAGCAAACTCTTTTGGGAAGTTAATTTCATAATCATTTCTTGGAGACTGCTCTTAAGTGCTCTGCATGTGGTAAATATTTTGTATTGAGGTGATATGGCGTACTAGGAAGGGAATGTCGATGCTTCAGCTTTTTTCTTCCCGAGAACGTCATCTGTAGCTGTTTTTTTCGCTATCTTTTTTTGTCCTATACTTTTTGGTAAACTAGAGGGATGGTGAAAGCTATCAAGTTTTTAAGAGTTATCTTTTTTTTTTTCAAGTTAATGAAACAACACTTTTGTAGTTTATGGGCTGTCACATATAGTTCCATATCTTTTTTGTGGTTGATGATTACCTATTACATTTTCTGTCTTGTGTCTGTCAATGTTTTCCCCTTTACAATTACAGTTTCATCTCTTGCAACAGGCAGATAACTATGAGAAAATCTTCTCTCACATGAAGCCAAACAGCATTCTTGGGCTTTCCCATGGATTTCTTCTTGGGCATTTGCAGTCAGCGGGACTTGATTTTCCAAAGAACATCAGTGTCATTGCTGTGTGCCCCAAGGGAATGGGTCCTTCTGTGAGGAGACTCTATGTTCAAGGCAAAGAGGTCAATGGTGCTGGAATTAATTCCAGTTTCGCAGTCCATCAGGTTCTTTCTGTCTCTGTCTCTGCCCCTGCCCCTACACACACACACACAAAAGATCCATCTGTTTTAATTAGGGGTTATTTCATTTCACTAACTCTTCATATTTTTATTCTTTTCTGTGTACAGGATGTTGATGGTAGAGCCACTGATGTTGCCTTGGGATGGTCTGTTGCCCTTGGTTCACCTTTCACATTTGCCACTACACTAGAGCAGGAATACAAGAGTGATATCTTTGGGGAGAGGGGTGAGTTTAGTTCCTTATTCTGTTATTATTTCACTACTTTTCTTGCTTGATACCTGACTTTTCTTTATTGGTTTGCAGGCATTTTGCTTGGTGCTGTTCATGGAATTGTGGAGTCCTTGTTTAGACGGTACACTGAAAATGGAATGAGTGAAGATGAGGCCTACAAGAATACTGTTGAGTGCATTACTGGCATCATATCAAGGACCATATCAACCAAGGTGCATGCTAAATTCAGACTCTCCTGCTACCAAACAGTTGTCTGCATCAATTTATTTAATCAGTGAAGCCAGGGATCAGTAGCCTAATTGATTTCATTTCTTTGTTTCAACAGGGCATGCTGGCTGTTTACAATTCCTTGTCTGCAGAAGGCAAAAAGGAATTCGAGACTGCTTACAGTGCCTCATTTTATCCCTGCATGGACATCTTGTATGAGTGCTATGAAGATGTAGCCTCTGGAAGTGAGATTCGCAGTGTTGTCCTGGCTGGACGTCGCTTTTATGTATGTTCACTCTTTCTGTTGCGCCCACCATACTGAAATGCTATGGAAACTATTTTTTAACTTGGAATTTGGGAACTGATATCTTCTTTTACATCTATGTTGAAGTTATGATCTCTTTGTCCCCATAGATGAAGAGACTTGAAGCTTGTTTTATTGTGATGTGCTATTCCTTTTACAGGAAAAGGAAGGTCTACCAGCTTTTCCAATGGGTAAAATTGATCAGACACGCATGTGGAAGGTTGGTGAGCGAGTCCGGGCTGCCCGGCCAGCTGGGGACTTAGGTCCGTTGCATCCATTCACTGCTGGTGTCTATGTGGCACTAATGATGGCTCAGGTACTTCGCTCTTGTTCTGAGTATGTTAGGACAACAAAATGTTGAATACTCCGAAAGCATGGTATTTACTTGAAGTTTGTATTCATAGAAGCTGGGCTTATTTGATTTATGAATTTGAACACGAATGAATGATTAATTTCTTTCTGTGAAATCTAATTTAAGTTTCACCTTGTGGAACGGGTGAAACTGGAGAAAGAAGCTCATAGTAGTTGGTGCTGTATTGTTTTTTGCTTTTCTGCTGTCTAATATCTATTGCTTCTTTCCAGATTGAAATATTGAGGAAGAAAGGCCATTCGTACTCTGAGATCATTAATGAAAGTCTGATTGAATCTGTGGATTCCTTGAATCCATTTATGCATGCCCGTGGAGTTTCTTTTATGGTTGATAACTGCTCAACCACAGCAAGATTGGGATCAAGGAAATGGGCTCCTCGTTTTGACTACATCCTCACCCAGCAGGCCTTGGTAGCTGTAGACAAGAGTACTCCCATCAACCGTGATCTCATCAGCAATTTCTTTTCAGATCCAGTGCATGGAGCCGTTGAAGTCTGTGCCCAATTAAGACCCACAGTTGACATTTCCGTGCCAGCAGATGCTGACTTTGTGCGACCTGAGCTCCGCCAATCTAGCAACTGAGATTCAAAAGGAGAACCTTTAGCTTGAAATAACCAGGAGAATTTTTCCATATTTGGTCTGATGGAGAAGCTCCCATGAGTTACTAGCAGAGTGTAGTTTTATTACGAACTCCTAGTGTGAGCTTGAGTACTGTCTGTCTGTCTTGTTCTGCATTAAAACGAGTATGCACTTTTGTCATGTCAGCATCTAAAGAGTATGCACTTGTATGAGCAACTTAGTTGCCTTTCCACTCTGCAGAAGTGAAATCTAGTTCTGTTGTGATATATGGAAAGTACCTAGCATCAGAGTATCCATATAGTACAATTGGAATGCGGGAGAAATGGGAGGTCGAACATACATGCTATGACAGTAGGAGAGATGCACTCTTCTTAACTGATTTTGTCCCCTCTCGCTGCTTAGGCACTAAAACGAGGGATGATAATTACAATCACCTCTAAATATGCAATCGAAGCAGGCGTGGAATCTGGTTGGTTTCAAATCTCCGTTTTTGCAGTGTTGAGAATACAACCAGACGTCCGATGTTCAAGAGTGAGATTATGGGTGGGAAAGAGGGTGCACTGCCTAGTACCTGGTAGGTAAATTTGGAAAATAAAAGCTTTAGCTCGTTACTATTTCCTCTGTGCCCAATGGGTTCATCCATGGCGTGTAACTTCGGAAAAAGAAAAGCTTTAGCTTGAGACTACTTCCTCTGCCAAATGGGTTCATCCATGGCATGAAATCAGATTGTCCCACAGCCAATTTTATGAACGACGAAGAACTCATCCAATCTAAACTACGTCTCTGTATTGGCACAGCTTTTAAATGAAAAGCACTCAAGTCTTCATTCTCTTGTCATGGCATAAGCTTTCACATCTGTTTATAACGAGATCAATTCCGTTGGGGAGGTAAGTTATGGGCAAACCTCAAATATGCCCCCTATTGTAAATACATTCTTGATTTGGTCCCTGATTTATGGTTGAATTGGATTTCAAAATTCTAACTTGAGTCGTTTGTCCATTTTTAATATGGATTCCATTCAAATTGCATGTTATGCATAAAAATGATGTTGATTTGTTTGAAGCTTGATTTTGTTTTTCGGTCAATATTTGCTAAGAGTTCAAACATAAAACTCAAAGGAGAATTTTTGAAACCTTTGAAAACTCAGTTGGAACAAAAAAACTTTAAGGGACTCAATTGATGTTTGGGTTTTAATTTGGGGGGTTGATTTGAAATTTGGCGAAAAATGAAAAAAGAGAGAAAGACTTCAATGCATTTAAAAGTCTTAAGACACGTAAACCGGCAATTACAGACCCTCCGATTTCATTTTCTTCGGTCTCTCCCGCCCTTCCTTACTTGTATATACACCATCATCATCACCTTCATTTAATATCTTTCCATTTCTATTTTTTTTTATAAATAATTAAAAAACAGATCTTAGAAGAATCGAAAATGGCGAGTCGGTTCGGTTTCCAATCGTCGACAATGATCGTGACGAACACACCGGGGGCAGATCTCGCACTCACAAACCTCGCTTACTGCTCACCCTCCGATCTCCACAACTTCGCCGTCCCTGGAACCAAGCTCTTCTTAGCTTTAGTCTCCGACTCCTTCGTTCTATCTCTTTCATATCCTTTACGTATTTATACATTCATCTCGATTTCAATTTTGACTGCATTCGTATTTTCATTAATTTGATCATTAAGTTTTGATATTGTTAATAATTAGGTTTTATTTTGTTTTGTTTGCTCAAATCTACATGATGATTAAACAGGGAATTGACCGACTTAATCTTCTTGTTTATTGTGATAATCTTTTTTGTTAGTTTAAGTAAATAATCGCATTACCATTATTAGTTATTGTTGGTAAAAAGTCTATGGTTTTAAATTTATACTTTCTCTTTTGATGTCCGGCGAGTGACAAATGAGAAAATTTAAATGTGCGTGATCGTGTGTTGTAACAATTTTAGTTAGTTCTTTGTTGAAGTAATCACAATTTGGTGCCCTTAACTAAGAGTTACTCCTCATGAAAATATTCGTACTGGCCAAATTGCGCTGAATTCGATTCAGAGAAGGCATGCGAGGGTTTCATCTGGTGATACGGTATCTGTGCGCAGGTTGATTTGTTTTTTGTTTTTTATTTTTTATTTTTTTTCCTGTTCTTACGAATTGCAGTTTCTAATTGTTGGCTGGGTCAAATTTCTTAGGTTTATCCCTCCTGAAGATTTTAACCTTGCATTATTAACACTTGAGTTGGAATTTGTGAAGAAAGGGACAAAAAATGAACAGGCAAGTAGATTGGAAGTCCTGATCTTTTTATTATGGCGGCATTAAACTTTGTGCTGTTTTAGGACGGGTGGCAGGATTAAGGGATTCTCGTGTTTTTTTTTTTTTTGTAGATTGATGCTGTTATTCTGGCCAACCAACTTAGGAAAAGGTTTGCTAAACAGGTAGAGATTTGTGTCCCCTACCTGTTGTATATGATTGAAAATATTTCTTAGTTGCAGTCAGGTTTATTTTGATTGGATTTTTACTGTTAATCTAGTAATTTGCATCATCAGTGATTGGAAAATGCCTTGAAGTAATCGAACTCTTCCTTTTTATGTGTTGGAATCACGAGTTTCATTTTGTTTCTTCTGATTTTTCTTGCAAAACAAAAACTGGTTATTTGAAGCTTGCTGGTTGAGACTACATGTGATTAATTGTAGAAAGAATACAGGATTGGTGACACATTACTTTTGATCAATTTGAACTTAAAAAATGAACACTTGGATAAGATCAGACATGCTTGCTTGTACGATATCATGTGAATTTGACTTTTTTTGCAATGCCCATCTCTCTCTTGTGCACGCACTTTTCTCATGCACATTTCTTTTCCATCTAAGGTAGCATTCAATACAAGGTTAAAAATTGGAAGTGAAGTTCTTACAAGTGTAATCATTACAAAAGTAATTTAGAGGACATAGAAGTTAGTTTTAAGGAGGTTTGGTGAATTCATAAATTGAAGGGTAAATTGTTAGTGATAGGAGAGAAAATAATTAACATATTACTAATGATCTGAGAGAGAGAAATAAAAAATTATCTGGGTGTCTGTTAAGATAAAAAGAAGAGAATGAAAAGAAAAAATCTTGCTCGTGAGGTTAAAATTTTATCCTCCACGCTTGCAGGGTAAAACTTAACCTCTAAAGGCATCAAGATGGGGGTAATAATTATCCCTCTCAATGTTTCACCTTTCCCATTAAAGGAAACCAATCTAACTTCAATACATAAAAGGGCAATTTTTAACCTCATTACCTCTGGGCCAGATATATCCTGATCAGTTATATCTGACTGAGATTTCCATTTTTTATTTTGATCTATTATTTGCATATTGTGCTTGAGGCATGGAATTTGACTTTTTGTACACAGGTTATGACATCGGGGCAAAAAGTAACATTTGAGTATCACGGAAACAATTACATATTTACAGTCACTCAAGCTGCTGTGGAGGGGCGAGAAGATTCTAAAGATGCTGAGAGAGGAATGATTTCAAGTGACACGTACATTGTCTTTGAAGCATCAAATTCTAGTGGCATAAAGGTCAAATTTTGATATTTGTGTTGTGAGCTTGCCTTTTATTCTCCATGCTTAACTTTTGTGGCTTAGGACAAACCACCTATCTGTGGATTTTAATCATCTTAAAAAATTGTTCTTGGAAACGTGAATAGATGATGACCTGCTTCTTTTCAACTTTTGAATTGTTGTTCAGTATAACTTGTGTATGCCATTTTAAACTGTATTTTCTTTTCTTTTATAAATAAATCTAACTAGAGGTAAATTGTAATGGTTTTTGACATGGATACTTCCATGGTTGTGTCAGTCTAATCTATGAAATGGTATCATCCTAGATTGCACAGAATTTGCACCTGGTAAATGCTCAGCATTACCAAACTTGATGGTGAATGTGTGTTTGATGCCATGTTATTGCAGACATCTGTGACAATTGAATCTATTTCCTTTGACTGTCCTTATTGCTCGGTCCTCTTTAGGAAAGTATTCCTCTAATCTGACATGCTGATCATAATTATAACTTGATGAATCGATTGAAACTTTATGGATTTTATTTACATGTATTGTCACGCAGATTGTCAATCAGCGTGAAGCTGCCAGTAGCAACATCTTTAGGCAAAAGGAGTTTAATCTTCAGTCACTAGGTATAGGTGGTTTGGGCGCAGAATTTGCAGATATATTTCGAAGAGCTTTTGCCTCTCGTGTTTTCCCACCTCACGTGACAAGCAAGTAATGCAGTTAACTCTTCAAGTTATATTGATCCAATTTGGGATATGCACATGTTCTTGCTGTTAATAAGCATTTGATTTTCCAGATTGGGGATCAAGCATGTAAAGGGTATGCTGCTTTATGGGCCTCCTGGCACTGGAAAAACTCTTATGGCTCGTCAAATTGGAAAAATGTTGAATGGGAGGGAGCCAAAGGTTTGGAATTGATTTCACAGTTTTTTTCTTTGCATGGGTGTGCGTGTGTTTGTTGGTCTGCTAGAAGGAAAAGAATATTTGACCTTTTGCTGCTAGTGTCATCTGAAATTTGCTTTTACTTTTAATATTTATGCCTATCTCAACACCTGAGATTTCTATTTCATTTTATGTGTGGGAAGTTGGACAAACATATTAACATTGATGCTTTATAACACTTAGTATTCCTGTTTATGACTGATGTTTTAATATAATCGAGCTTTGTGCTATGTTTTGGTAAGCAGTAGAATACGGCTGGTTTACTTGTGTGTTCAGTGGAACGCTATATTTCAGGATCTTATAAGCCATCCATCTTAGTTAATAGTTATGATGTATTTCTACCCTGTGTGAACCTTTTGTGGTTATGGTTTTACTTTTGAATTACATCTTATACTTTTTATGTTAAGGTTCAGATTCAAGTGTGAAATAGTATATTGGAATGGAACATCAGTAATAAATATGTGCCTGTTATTGTTAATTACTGTTTAATGTCAATGTGTGATTTCTTTGTTTGGTAACACTGCACTAGATTGTTAATGGCCCTGAAGTCCTAAGCAAATTTGTCGGCGAGACTGAAAAGAATGTTAGAGACCTGTTTGCTGATGCTGAAAATGATCAAAGGACCAATGGTAAGGGACCTCTTTGAACCACAATATGATTTTAGATATTTTCTCCATGATGCTAATGCCACCACTACTTTCACTTTTCAGGGGACCAAAGTGATTTGCATGTAATAATCTTTGATGAAATTGATGCCATATGCAAGGTATGAGATTTCTAAACTCTTTGTTACCATTTAT
>Ga0325405_1006215_pt1 | contig 12065 bp, 6 predicted proteins | sample PopdelMetagenome_21_FD_205663 | JGI IMG/M metagenome (GOLD analysis project Ga0325405, IMG submission 205663) | Populus deltoides microbial communities from Bellville, Georgia, United States - Xylem-Control-R2 | ecosystem: Host-associated > Plants > Phyllosphere > Stem > Wood/Secondary xylem...
AAAAGACACGTGAGTAAAGAAAGAAATTAATAGATGTGTTTTCTCGAGCACATGCTTGTTTGTTGGGTTCCCTCCATAAATTTCCCCTAGATACTACCTGCGTGACCTTATGATGAGGTTTTAGCTCAGTGGAAGCTCCACAATCACCAGCCTAGCTCCAAAGTTAATGCCATTTTTTTTTACTTAATCTCGCGTTGTGGTACTTTTCCATGTTACTTTTGCATTTGCCAATTGCCCAAATGAGCCTCTCCTGACTTTAGCAGGCTGTCTAGGTAGATGAATTATGATTACCCATGCCAAGGTGGAAAAAAAACAAAGAAAGAAGAAAAACATTTTCCATGCCAATTATCAATGTCTTCTAAGACAAGTTTTTGCATGTGCAAAACTGAAGAATCTGGTTCATTTTCAGCTGTAATCGTGATCAAATCTTGCAGTTGCTAGACTTGATCACACAACTGCAAATAGGACAGCATGATTTTCTTGTATTCTCCGCATAATTTCTTATAAATATTACAATTAGCCGCGCACATGGACAAGGTGTTTATCTTGAATTCATCGCCTCTCTTTAATTTGCCTCTTCTGAACAGTTGCACTTAGCTTGCATTATTCAACAATGTCAGACGACGATAATGATGACCTTAATTCCAAAGTTGCCGTTCTTCTAATTGGGGTTGGAGCAGCAGCTATTGTGGCAACAATTTACCACTGCCTCGTCATGACTTGGTGCTGCCGATACCGGGACAGGCCTAACCCACAAGAGCCACAACTCCATGTGAACGAAACAATTCTCGAGAATTCTACAGCCCAAGTCATCCCATCCTATGAGTACCGAAAGGATACAGGCTTGACAGGTGATAATGGAACTTGCGCAATTTGCTTGGGTGATTTTGAAGAAGGAGAGCAACTACGTGAATTGCCGGAATGCTTGCACTCTTACCATGTGGCATGCATCGATATGTGGCTCTACTCACACTCCAGTTGTCCCATGTGTCGCACCGATGCGAAGCATTCTCAGCAAGTTTTTTTGAATGCAAGGGATTTAGGTTCTGAGAGATCATCAGAGCCATACCGAGGCGTAGGTGTATTACGAGGCATTGTTGTGCATCCTCGTGCCATGTAAACTGTGTGACTACGCAAGCTTGTCTTATTTTCTCTAGGAATTTTAGCTTCGAAGAGTGTAGAATAAAAGTGACATGTGAATATTTTTCAAATGAATATGACTTGAGATTGCTGTACATTCATGGTCAAGTTGATTGTGCTTGTTATCATATCATTAGGCTATGGTTTTTAGCATAATTATACAACATGATATAAATAAAGTCTATTCAGTAATAAACTCGAGTTACGGGTTAGAAAAATTGACCCATGAATCAATACATTCTTACAAGATTAGACTATTAGAAAGATCAGATAGGAAAGCAAAAGATATTCTACGCATGGTTATTGCTAAGATTGGTCATTCAATAAAGCTTGCTAGTCTACGAGTACTAGGCACACGCCCTTCCTTGTCTCCCGCGCGCCGGAGAGATTTCATTCTCAATCCCCAGGAGCTAGTACCAAGGTTTTAAGCAACGGGATGTAGTCTAATTCAATTTCTTACTCTATGCTTAAAAAACATAGAACTTGAAACGTCTCGTTTCAAGAATTCGTTTTTTTAAAAAAAAAAACCAAAAACAACATAAAAAACAAGGACGCTAGAGGGAGAGCCACAACCCTCGACCCTGTGATAACGTTCCAACCTACTGAGCTTCTCCAGTTGTTGATTAGAATTGTCCAAAATATTAGTATTTTATTCTATTTTCTCATATAAAAGTTTTTCTAAGAAAAATTCTGACAGAAGGTCAAGGAATTTCTTGACGTAAGTGTGATGTATTGATTACATCATCTAGCAGGGTTCCCCTAATTCCTTTGGTCCTAAGCAACAGATAGCTAACGAATGGCAGGCAACCTTAAAACGATGGTAAATTGGTTTAATTTCTCTGTGCATCCAGACAAAATATCTTGACGAAAATACATACATACATACATATATATAATTTTTAGTTAAACTAGCTAACTCTCAGTCTCCCACGTTAATACTGGTTTAAACTTTAGAATATTATGAATATATAATTGAAGATGCTATTTTCAAGTGAATAAATTCAACCAATAACCGTGTTTTCCTCACCTTTCCCAGAACTAGAAAAAAAAAAATGTTAGGATCGATTGCGATATGTAGAAGTAAGATAGAACATTATAAAATGAGAAATAAGACAATATAATTGACATGGTCTAAATATTTAGACTATATTCACGGACAAACATATAAAAATTTCACTAAATTAACAATACGAGAATTACAAATTAATGCATATAAGATCAATTAATTAACAATCTTACTAATATGAATAAACACATTGCACACTCTCACAATATACCTTATAAGTGTATCATTTAATTTAATTTTATTGAATTACATTTTCTTTTCCTCGCATGACGCGTCAAAGAGTTGAGATGTAACCTAGTTATAGGGAGAGCATCCCTACCTCTTCATTTATGTTCCAATGTTGGGCATCGAATTGGTGGCTAGCATTTATTCTTACAAAAAGAGTGGCACCAAGTTCATGTTTTTGATGATTTGGATGAAATTATCGATCAAAAATGCAATTAGCAGATGGAAATAGCACCTCAACTTTAATCCATCAGCAATCCTAATCAAATACTTAATTACTCCTCTACCGCATTAATGCAATATTACTTTTATCTTCGGTATGTATTTAAACATCGGGTTACTATACACAAGTTGTCCTATATAACTACAAGACAGTACGCATCTGGCCGCGCATGCTTGAAAAATTGTCCCACGACTCGCCTCCGGAGACGAACATCACATAGATGAGAAGCCAAATTATATGCTTTATTGGTCCTAAAATAATTCAGAAACATCTTAATTACCATGGAAGACAATTCCCCTCACCTTTTCGGTCTCTCTCCAATTACAATTGCCATTATTGGTATTATAGCAGCTTCTGCCGGGCTATTAATCTACCATTTCATCGTGGTCCTATGGTGCCCCCGATCGAGGGAAATTAGATCAAATATTTACTCAAGGCTCCAGGACCAGTTTTCAAGACATACCAACCAGCTTCGAAAATTCGATTGCATCCCTTATCCCCACGTGTAAACACACGAATGACGCTGGTCGAATGTCAAAATCTGACACCTCTCGGCTACAGGGTTCTGGTGAACCACAGAGAAATTTGACATGGTAAGCAAGCTGCTAACGTTATCATTGATGACCAATTTAGGGCAAATCATTTTTTTCTGGCAAGTCATTAATTTTATGGCCTGGATTAGTTATACGGTCGTATGGTTTGAACTACCATTTTTTCTAGAGTTTTGTACTGCCAGTCATTTGTTAATTTGAGTTGCATGTACGCTGTGCTTGTCAGCGCAAAATACTTCCAATGGATAGATTAGAATTCAGATTTCAGATTGATTCAAGGCACGAAACATCTTACTGGGTCATTTGACACCCGGGCCTAGGCCTACAGATATATGAACTTCCAAGCCCACGAGTCCTTTGTGTTGCAGCAAAAAGCGTAGGCTAAGACGAGGAAGCCCATTATCAGAGTCATCAAACAATCAATCATGGAAGTCATTTGACAATAAACCAGACATTAAATGAAAGCATGGGACTTGGTTTCCAGTAATTTCAAAGAAAATAATCATTTTGAGGGATTAAAGTTCCATATAATCGCGTGTGAGACAAGATTCATTGTTAATCCATCCATTATTCATGTCATATATGTCAACAAACAATATGATTAAGAATTTGAAACACTTCTCAACTAATTTGGGCTTGAGTTACAATAGATCCATCAGGTATCCCACCCTTTCCCAGATAGATTTTCACAAATCCCATGTGATTAAAGCAATAATCTCTTACAAAACTTTCGAAGGAAATGATGTCCTAACGCCCACAGGAAAGTAAAATGGTTCAAGGATACCACCATTTCCATAACGTAATGATGGTGATCATCACAGCTTCAATAGTGATATGAACCATCAATCAGGCTTCATGCGATGGGAGGTCGTTTTAAGAGTTGCTGGGCCAGTACAATCAGAGGACCTCTCAACTCCCATCATTTTGAAGCAACTCATGCGTAACAAAGGCGACACTACTTTCTTTTCTAGGTAAAGCATTAAAATAGTTTTATGCAATGCCCAAATCACATTTCGATTTTCCCTCTTATGCTCGTGGAAGCTCCAAGAATTGAGTGCCATCCGTGTTATTTCCCTTTTTTCCTCCTCCAAGAGAGTGTTTGGTGCGAGAGTAAGGGTATTATCATTGTAATTTTTCATCTCATTTACTCGGTGTGTTTGGAAATGAAAATATAGTAGTAATTATTTTTTAAAAATTATTTTTGATATTAACATATTAAAATGATACAAAAACATATAAAAATTAATTTATAATAAAAACAATTAAAAAATAATTTTTTTCAAAAATATTTTTGAAACCAAAAACAAATAATCATGTAAAATAATGATAAAAAAATTCAAGTGAGGTTAAGATTTGAAGGGCTTATGTATTAAACCTTGGAGAGAGTGGGGGAGGAGGGGTAAAGAAATTTTTTAGGATGAAAAATATTGATTTTTATGCTATTTTTTTAAATTTAAAATTATTCTTACTGTTAGTTGTTCTCTCATCTCAATTTTAAACCATTTATTTTTTTTATAATCTTATTTATTTGAAAATAAATTTATTTATATTGGGATCTACCAAAATCTGTAATTTTTTTCAACTTTTATGAAGTACCTTTGAGGTTTCTCTCTGGAATATCTTCTCACATGCTTAACACCACACTCTCAGATCTTATTCTTTTAATATTTCACTCTCAAAATCTTCTCCTTGTATTGTTGGATATTAAGAAAAACTCCGAGAGTAGAACAAGGGTATTTCGGTAAGAGAGAACAAAATGTCCATCATTGACACATCAGTTTCCTTTTATTTGCGATCCCATGTGAGCATCCCTCGAAGAGTGTGTCCTGTCAAGCCATAAATTAGCGAGTAATATAGCCGACTTCCTTTCCGCCTCGTCCATCGATGATATGTTTTTATTAGCTTGAATTTACGGGTAATATTTGTTTTTTAAAATATTTTTTTATTTAAAAAATTATTTTTGATATATTATATTAAAGTAATTTAAAAATAAACAAATAATTAATTTTAAATAAAAAAATAATTTAAAAATAATGAAACACAAGTTGTATTGTATCGCAACTTCAAATAATGAGTTTTTTTTTCATATTTTTTTTATGCTTCATTCAAACCTCAATCTCCATCATATTTCCAAAGACAATTTAAAAGTGTATTTGATATTCTTATAAAGTAAGCTTTTCAAAAGTAATTTTAAAACACAAATTCAAACCGCCTCATTTGTTTACTAATGTACAACTATTCAAGTGTCCTGGAGGCTTAGCTAAATATGTAATTATCCACAACTGTGTGGTTTAGTTCATTGGTTTGTCGAATAAAAAAAAAACTTTTATAATCATGCTTCATGATTTGTGATTGTGATTTTCAGAGAAAGAGAGCCTTTTGGTTTGGTTTTAGGAGGTGGGTGTTTTTTCTTTTTGGGCTTTGTTAATGGCAGATAGAGTTGGTATACTGGTTAAAGCATTTGCTGAAGAGAAGCAGGGAGTTTGATGTGCTGTTGGCCTGGCTTTTGTTCAGTGCAGATTGAGACTGCTCAGTAGCTCTTGATAAGCTTTTGTTTATCTTGGGTTTCTTTTGTTGGCTTAGTACCACAGGTGATTCTCGAGTTATTTATGGTAACTTCTCTGTTGGTTCTTGGCTCTTTAGTAGTTATTGATTGGATGTTTTAAGCAGTTTTCATGTGTTTTCGAGACAGAAGATGAAATCTTTGAGTAGCGTAGGGCTTGGTTTGAGTATAGTTTTTGGTTGCCTTTTATTGGCCCTTGTTGCTGAGCTTTACTACTTGTTATGGTGGAAGAAAAGGTTTGCTAACAAAGAGATTGGAGATGATTACAGCAGCCCAGCGAGAGAGCTCTTCTTTATGTTCTGTTTAAGAAAGCCATCTTCTTTAAGGCACAATCAAGAACTATGTTCATCAGTGAGAATAACAGATGCACTTGTCCAACACGAGCAAGAATCCCAGCTCAATATTAATACAAGCAAAGATATATTGCTCCGGCCCTGGAGTGATGATAATGTGGAGACAGAGCTCATGAGGCTGCATAGTCTCTCAGGTCCACCAAGATTTCTCTTTACAATTGTTGAAGAAACAAAGGAGGACTTAGAGTCTGAAGATGGCAGGTCTAGAGGTGATCCTAAGAGTGCGAAAGGATCAAGAAGTAGAAGCTTAAGTGATTTGCTTCGTACTGTGGAGACTCCATATCTAACCCCTCTTTCTTCTCCACCATTTTTCACACCTCCTCTTACTCCTAGCTATAATCAGATTGGATTCAATCATCTCTTTGAATCGTCAAAAGATGCAGAGTTCAATAAGATAAGATCATCACCACCTCCAAAATTCAAGTTCTTACAGGATGCGGATGAGAAACTACATAGAAGGAAATTGATGCAAGAAGCAGGGGAGAAGGTCAAAAGGCATGATGTTTTTGCTCAGGATCATACCAAAATACCTGCTAGTTCAAATTCACACAAAGATGAGGATGATGGGCCTTTTATCACCATCATTATTGACAGGAACAAAGAAAGAGAGCTTAACGAACAAAATCATCAACTACCAGACTACCAGTCAAGCACTTCCCAGGTACTTCCTCTTGCTACTTCACCTTCAACATCAAAATCAGCAGCCAAGAAAAGTTCCTTCTTTCATTAGATCTCCGTGATCAAGTAAAACGAGATAGTTTTTTTTTCCCCCATGTATTTCTATTAACCAACTTTAGTCTTCTTTTTAGGAGTTCTTTTTCTTTAATCTTTTTATGGGATGGTGTTAGAAGGTTAACCTTGCCAAACCCTTTTGCAATGTCTGAAAAATCTTCGGGTGGGTGGGGGAGTTGGACACACTCTCTGCAGTATAATGTTAAAAGTTGGACAAGTGCAAGTGGGGGTCTTGAGGGAGTAATCTGTTGTCTTCACTCGTCATGAATCTCTGAGCTGTCTGATATCTGTAATCATTCTGGTGAGTGGTGGTACTACTGATGTTTTTGTCCAAAAGGCACTGTAAGAATTCTTTCAAGACCATGCACTTCTTTATTTATTTTTCTTCCATGTTTTGTTTCCTTTCTCTCCGTGCTCATGGCAAATACATAAACTGACATTAGTGCCATGTACTGATCTTGGATTCCTTTGTTGCGAGGCAATTTGTATGTACCCCACCAGCCTTTCTTACAAATTAATCTAGACCGTCGGATTAACATCTGAGAATCAAAACAAATGAAAGTTTTGGTTGGCCAGGGAGTCTAATATAGATGCCTAGATAAGGGTGACCAGCCAAAAAAACGACAAAATTAGAGAAAAGAGGTGCTTGTGACTGGTGAGACGCTTCCTGGGTTTTTTCGTAACAACATAGAGGCCATTTACCCGTGAATATGTCTCGTGGGATTAGGCCGAAAGGTCGCCACCTTGGCTTGGAGAATCAAATCGGGCATCGCCTTTATCCATTAAATGCTACAAGAGAAACGTGGCTCAATCATGAGGTTTCGGAGGCATCTACTTTCCATACATATAGATTTATTTGGGCCACGCTGCTATTGCAGTCCGAGAGGAACTAGGAGTCGTGACTTCTTGGTAAGGGGAGGAGATGGCTCAAATACAAGCTGATTGGCAAACGTACTAATAGACTGCACCCAGGCGAATGAACCAAGCATTGTTTAGCATGAATGGTGCGAGCTTAACCCGTGTAATCAGTGAGTAGTGAGCTAGCTACTACCCCAACCTGGCCCCACACCCCACAGGATAAGAGCCCTTTTGGGAAACTAAATAAGATCAGCGTCACAGCACTAACTAGTTTTCATTCTGATCTAATCTAAACAAATATATGATGATCAGAATAACATATGAAATCTAACCAGCATTCAACATCCTCAAAAGCTAAAAGTCACTTAAACCGCTGCATCAACGACTCGACTGTAATTGGCATCGACAGACAGCGTGCTGCCAGTTGAATCCACTAATTTCAGTTTTTTCTTGGTGGAAATTTTCTTTTCAAGTACGGCGAAACTCTGATATCGTCATTCTCATCTAAGATTTCAGAGAAGTAGCACCTTGCAGAGACAATGTGCACTCGGAGTGTCAATCAGTCAACAGAATTCATCTCAACATGTAATTCTTTATTGATGAATGATTTGTTTCATTCACTAAACACGACTTCACAAGCATCTGTTCGGCGCCAAGACCAACCAGAGGTAAGTAGTAATAAAAAAACAGTCCTTGCCATTTTAAGTTACGAGCAGTGTCACATGCAACCGGCCTCTAAGAAAGACAAACATGGTGACGGGACAAATTTCTGACACGCCAAGAGACTGCTCTTAGTCTAGTAAGTCACAACAATTCTAGTATATGATTAAGCTTACACATTTGGAAAAAAAAAGAGTAAAAAATACATGAATCCGATGAGATGCCTCAAATGGATAGACAAATGGCAATATGCACTGAACAAAGAAAAAAAAACATCTCTTTTTACTTTGAATAAATGAGAACATCTATCGTCAATCTGATATGGATGAACAAATTCAGAAAACATTGCGAACAATAAGAAAAACATGATAATGACGTCAAATTCCTAGCGCAGCAAAACCAGTTATTCCAAGCTCAACAGAGAGTGCATTAAGGCCAGGCTCTTCCAAAAGACTTAGTGCAGTGTATCCATAGTAGGAATGGTATAGATCTGGCAGCTCATTTGGGAATTTACTGAAACCACCATACTGGTCCAGGAACAATTTAAGCAAAAGAACATTAGAATCCAAAAATAATATCATCACCTAGTAGATATGTATCAAGGGAGAACTAAGAAATTATTCCCATGGCACTTGACAATTCACATATATGACCATGATTGGTCGCTGGTTTGACATCTTATGCATCACACTGTACTTTTTACCTCTACATCTTTGATTTTTTGACAGAACTGCAAATTTAGGTTTCCCCTGGGAGTTTTCAGTAAGTAACAAATATATCCTCCATTCTGGCCAGCTTTCATCACCAGTCAAGCAGTTTCCATTTTTCAGTGTATCAAGGAAGACCCACAATTAAACACATGCGGAGGATACATAATAACAGCCCATAGGAGAAAACTAAATTAACAATATCATACATGAAATACATGCAATTTGACCAATTGGAAGGACAAGCACCAGTACCTCAGATTGACAAGTGAGCAAAAATCTCCGCAAAGCTGTTCCATCAATCAACTTGGATCCACCTAAGATCCTCAGAACTGCCCCAACCCTGTGCAAAGCATGTTTCCCATGTCAAAACACGGAAGAAAAGCCTGTTGTAACGTGGAACTTCAGGAAGGTGTTCTTACACTTACCAAAATGCATAACATGTGTCGCTAGGCTTGTTAGCTCTCCCTTGGAATCCACCGTCAGCTGCTTGTCTCTGAAGCAGAGGAAAGAGTGTCAAAATTACAGCCACGGATGATGGAAGACCTTAAAGTATCAAAAGTTAAACAGAAAATTGAAATATCTGAGGGAGCAAATGGAAGTTATGATTTCACAAGCATTTAGTCATTTACAAGTTCTCTAGTCCTTAAAAACTACAGTGTCAGTCCATTGTTTACATGTTTAAATTCTAAGAGCTACAAGTTCAGGTCTAGTTTTGATGCTTTGAAATGATTCCAGAGATCAGATGAAGCAAGTAAACCTGTAAGCACCATTCCAACAACAATGGAATGTCAATGATGGAAGAAGCTGCACTTTTTGACAGGACATCATCTTCAATAAATCCCATCAAAGAAAGAGAAGCAACTGCACAGTAAGTTCCTCCACCTGCCCACTAAGATGAAAATTATTGGTAGATAGCATTGAAAGAAGCAAGCTCACAAGGTCGTATAAACAGAAGCTCGTTTATAAAGATTTCTCAGTAAAACTTTATAGATGATTACAATAACACAATAAGATCACCGCCAAATGCAATAAAATTTAAAAGCAGATGTTGGGCCCAAAAAAAATAGAGGTGCAAAGCAAAAAGAAGAAAAACACTATCAGTTAAAACTAGAATTTGTGTATATGTTGCAGAAACTAACAGCATCAATGAAATGCAAATCAACTATCCCTTTAGATTTACATTTTTTAAAGAGGATCTACCAACCATATAAGAATGTTCTGCAACTCACCATGAGATTCTGAACCAGGAATCATCCCAAAGCCACCGTCATATGACTGAAAAGAGCAGCAATACTTGTAAGTAAACATGAAATACATTTATCACAGGGATTATCAAAAGTGCAAAATGAATTGCAGAGGGATGGATAACGGAAAAGAAGTTCACTAAGAACAAATATACCTGGCATTTGAAGATGTACTCCTTGGTTTTTTCCCTATCCATGCCACTCCAATCCTCCAACATAAAACAGATGGCCGCTGATACATCAATTAGCTATAGGAATATTATATCACTTTAAGCAGCCTCATGAACAGCCCAAAGTTTTCTTCCCCTTACCAGCACAATATATGAATCGAAGATCTGTCTCTGCTCCAATATGGATAGGCAGAAAGCTGCAAAATAACAAAAAGATTGAAAAAAAATAGAAGGGTTATAAGACATCATTTCAGCTCAATGCCAAAATACACTACTTTTTTTTTCTGGGTGATCTCCAGAAAGTAAAGTTACATATGTAAAGAAGGGGGTGAAAAATTAAACAGAAGAGTGGAACTAAGCCGAAAGGTTAATCAAGTTCTTGACTGAGGTGGATCAAAAACATAATTCTCGAACAGAGATTCACATAATATAGGCACTATCCATCAGGATCAGAGAGAGCAAACTTAAAAAGCAATAGTATTGCAGAAAATATAGCAAGCGCAGAATATTCAAGTAAAAAACCCTATCACATACCTCCCATCAGGTTGCTGGAGGTTTCTAATTGACATGGATATTAATTTGGAGTCGATATTTGACAAATTGTAGCCAACAGTCTTCAGTATAGACAGGGCACAATACGTGCTTGCCAAATGGCTGTGATTCTGAATTAAAATCTACAGGCAAATCAAACATCATAAGTTATATCCAGGACAAAAGTATATGGGCACTAATGCCATAAGTTTTCTTGCAGAAACATAATAAACATTTCAGAGCAAGGATTAGTGAGAGAAAAAAAAGAAGCCTATAGGACAGTTTAACTCTGTATATCCACACCCCATCATTGTCCGAGGAAAATTGAGAAGATCTAGAGCCACAAAACCCACAGAACTGTCCTGCAACAATCCAACAGCTCATTGTAATCGTTAACTAGCCATTTTAAAAATTAAGCATTATGGTTATTCGTGATCATAGTAATCGAATTCAACAAGATTTATTAGCAATCAAGTTCGTACCACTGTTCAATTCAGCTTTATCTCCAGGATTAGATTGCAAAGATAAAACCCAAGCAGCAACCGCATCTTTGTCAACCTATAACATAAAAAAACACAACCGATTTCTTAAATCACTGTAAAACATCAAGCAATCCATTAATTTTATCGAAATTTTAAATCAAAATGACAGAGAGTAAAAAAAATCAAACTTGCAACGAAATCCAACCCGAAAGCAACCCAAATTATCTTCCAAATTGTAAATGTATTATATGTTTTAAGAGCAATTAGGCTAAATAATAAGAGATTACGCGATCAAGGGAACCGAGGATGTCGAGACCGGAGATAACGAAGTAGGCGAGAGTGAGATGGTTGATCTCCTGTGATTGGTAATGGTAAGGTAACATATGGTACATCATCTCCAAGAAGGCCACGTGGCGTTCCTTGTCGAATGTTAGCGAGGAAGATGGCGGCGATTCTTCATCTGAGGACGATGATGGGTCCCAATCTGGTGTTGGTGGTGGTGCTGCTGTGTATGTAGTCATGGAGTTGATGGTCTTTCACGAAGATTGAGGAAGTCT
>Ga0325405_1006219_pt1 | contig 12060 bp, 7 predicted proteins | sample PopdelMetagenome_21_FD_205663 | JGI IMG/M metagenome (GOLD analysis project Ga0325405, IMG submission 205663) | Populus deltoides microbial communities from Bellville, Georgia, United States - Xylem-Control-R2 | ecosystem: Host-associated > Plants > Phyllosphere > Stem > Wood/Secondary xylem...
AAGCATCATGGTCGACTGCCAAAGAAATCACAACACCACTCTTTGCCGACAAAACCACAACACCGACCTTTTCCCTGTCTCTCACGCCTGTCCCCATGAGTTTGTTGATATTTTGTATTATATTTTAATTATATTTTTGAACATTTTTAAATTTTTTTAGTTTTGAATTAAATTTTTTCATGTTTTTTAATTATTTTAATATATTGATATAAAATATTATTTTAATAAATTTTCAAGCAAAAAAAATACTCTCAAATACACAATAAATCTGATAATTCGTTTATCCAAGCCTAATTTAAATTAATTTTATTTTTTAAATTAACTTGATTATATCTATGTAATTAACTAGGTAAATTTGTAATTTAATTGACCTAACTAACTAAATATCTAGATGAGAATATTGTTTTAATTTTTAACTAAAGTTGAACTTCTTAGTTTTAGTTTTTGAATTTATTAATTTAATTAACCTAACTAAATATCTAAATTTGTAAGTCAAAGGAGTTTAAAAAAAAAATCAAAAGAATATTGTTTTAGTTTTTTTAAATTTATCGTAAACAAGTTATTTAAGTTGGTTTTTTAAAAAAGAAAAAAAGAAAAGAAACTGAAACAATTTTGATTTTTTTTTTTTTAAAGACTGAAACAATTTTGAGTTGATCTTAGGGGACCATCGACCCCCACATTATCTCAGCAAAAACATGATCCAGTCCTTGAACTCGAACTGAGTCGTACTGATAACTATAATTGTCCGTGACTCCGTGTCTCTCACTTTGATCTGAAACTGACATGAAAACTTGAGTTACGATAACGCAAAGTGCAAATTCTTCGACACACCTTTTGACACTAACAATGGATTCTCCTCCTCCTCCTACGCCACCACCACTACAACAGCTACCGTTTCAAGTTCTGCCCAGAAGAAGTGAGCTCTCTTCACAGAACATACAGTTTCTTGATCAAAATTTAGTAACCCATCAAGATCTACTCGTCAGGGCTCCTCTCCTCTTATCTGATTTAACAAAAGAACGCTCCAATTTCGATGCCCATCTTTTGAACTTACGGAGAAAACTCACCGAACTGGCTGTTTCGTGGATTTCTCGCTCGTTTAGTGCTAAATCATCACTTTCCAAAGTCAATTTCATGTTGGAAAATCTGAGTCTCCAAACCTCTCAATGTTAGTATTTCTCTCTGTTAATGGTATATGAGTCAAAGTTGTTTAATAGTTTCTTGATTGTTTTTTTGTTGTCGATTTTGTAGATGGGATTGGTTCATGGAAAGTAGGGAAGGTTCTGGTTGAGGAGATCCCAAAACTTGCTAAACAGGTTCAAAGAATTGAAAATATACTGAAATATATTGGTGGGTTTTGATTTTTTATTTTATTTTTTATGCTTCTTTATGTTTTGTGTATTTGCTTTTTAATTAATATTCTTTGATGGGTTCTTTACCACTTTATAAATTTGCTAATTGTGGTTGTTTCCCTTTACTGATGGTTAAAAAGTATATTAATGGAGTAGGATTTAAGTCAAAGCTTGGCTTAATTGAATCAAAATCTGCAGGGTACCATGTTTTTTGTTCATTTATGTTCAAGCGATGTTTCTTGAATATTTCCATATATTTGCTACATCAAAACTCCTTCTGGGTTAAATTTGGGTGGTTTAGAGCATAAATATCTGGTGAGCACCGGTCGAGATTTGTTGCTTTAGATTGTGATATAGCATGACATTTAATGCAGCATGGGACCAATTAGTGCAAACAGGTTTGCCTTGGTCTAAAATTTCATCCATATTCTGCTACTACTTCCTGAATTGTTCCTGAAGTTCCGCAGTGACTGTCACCATCTTTGAAGTAATAACCAAGATATTTTGGAACCACTTGATATTGCATGCAGGTTCTTCGACAAAATTGTAATTAATTCTAGTTTTTTTAAAACAAGAAGGGTTATATTTTGGCCTTTGTTATTGTACTGTGCTTTTTACTGTCAAATAGATTCTTTGTTTGTTATTAAGCTTCTCGGGTTTCTCAAATTATGGATATGCATATCTATATATTTATGCTTCTTTGTTTTTCCTCATTCATCAATGACAGTAATATGTGTAGGCTGTATATATGGATTTGCTGATTGACTTCATGGCTAGGTCTGTCAATTTTAATTTTAGATCTTTTTGCAATATAGTTTTGCTAAGCTTTCTTGTAAATTGTCTCAGATACTGCCTTACAGTTGGAAGCTCTGGTTGGAGATCTTGAAGATGGGGTTTTCTGTGTCGGTGGTCTCCATGCTCGGAATTTGTTTTCAGAAAAGCGCCAAACTTCTTTGAAGTCAATGGTAATGGCTCTAATCTCTGTTTTCTTATCATTCCAGAATGTTTGTTGGATTTGTATATTAATAGGCAAGTCAAACATGGATCTTTAATGCATTGGTATGCAGGACTTTGGACCAAAGCTAGAAAGGATACTTGAAGCCATAAAAACGATGAACAACATTGAGGAAGTATTGGTTAGCATTAAGAAATTTCAAGCTCAGTGGCATCGTCTTTTGGAATCTGTTGATGCTAGAGTTGATAAAATTTTAGTTGTTGTTCGGCCACAAGTTCTTGCTGATCACCGGGCTCTTCTTTCTTCCCTAGGCTGGCCGCCCAAACTTCTAACACCAAAAATAGACAGTGGGGATGTTGCTGGCCTTTCGTATCCACTGGTTTTAATGCAAGGAGACAAAAGTAAATGTTATTCTCAAACATTTTTAGCTCTTTGTTCTTTGCAGCATCTGCAGAGACGAAGGGAAGATCGACAACATAACATTATCGAACAAAGGGAGTGTGGCATAGGGCTTTGGGCCATTGATGAACTAGTTTCTCCCATTGCTTCACGAATGGAATACCACTTCTCTAAATGGGCTGAGCAGCCTGAACTTATTTTTGCTCTTGTCTATAAGATTACAAAAGACTTTATTGTAGGAGTAGATGATGTTTTGCAGCCTTTGATTGACAAAGCAAGGTTGAGGAGCTGCAGTGCTAAAGAAGCGTGGGTTTCTGCAATGGTCCAGATGCTTTCTGGGTTTCTAGCAAAAAGCGTTTTTTCTGTTCATGCTGAAAGATACAAGGATAAACAAGTTAGATCAGAAGTAAGTACATCATGGCTTCATTTGATAGACCATATTGTTTCTTTTGATAAACGGATGCAATCACTTTTAAGCTCAGAAACTCCTTTCTTCTTAGAGGAGCCTAAAAGGTTTGAAGGGCTCTCCAGAGGCCTGTCAGTGTTAACAATATTTTGTGATAGGCCAGAGTGGCTCAAGATTTGGGCTACAATAGAGCTGAAGGATGCATGGAAGAAAATAAAACCTGTACTGAAAGATGAAAGAGCTTGGATAATTGATAAGGAATGTGATGTTGTAGTTGGTACAGAATCTAAACATTTTGTACTCTCTTCTAGAGGAGACCATAAAGCTCCAATAGTAGCAGAATCAGCCCTGAAAATAGCCTGGGAGATGATTGAACGATGCCAAACTTTGCCTTCTCTTCAACACCGTATTCGCTTTATCAGATCAACTGCGGCGAGATTCTTTTGGTATTTTCTTAATGGATTGGTCTTGCGGTGCAAGAATACTGACTTTTCTCTTGAAAATGTGGATGCCTCCTTAATCAAGGTATGTGGATCAATCAATGCTGCTAGATATATTGAATCTAAACTGCAAGAGTGGAGTGATGATGTTAACTTTTTAGAGATGAGAATTGCTGAAAAGGATTTTGACATTGATGGAAATAATGAGGTTTTGGGTGATAGTTGCTTCTTTGGGGATGAAATCAAAAGTTTGGAAGAGCTTATGACTAACTGGCTCATGGAGATAATCACTGCGCTTCTTCATCATTTTGAAACCCTTTCCTGGGAATATCTGCAAAATGGGAGATTTTTTGTGCAAGAGAGAGATGTGAATTTAAATAGAGTTCCAGCAGTCACCGATTTAGCAGTATCATTTGGCATTGTACAAGCATTGGATGCTCTGAAAAGTCAGCTTCATCTTGGTAAGACGAGTCTCAACCCGAAAGACTTCTTGGATTTATGGAGAAGTGTTGCTGATGCGCTTGATCAATTTGTTTCCCGCAGCATTTTCACAAGTAGTATTCAATTTTCTAATGAAGGGATCAATCAGTTTGATTCTGATATGCAAGCATTGTTCCATGTTTTTCAACCATTTTGTTCTCGCCCTGAAGCTTTTTTCCCTAGTATTAGAGAGATTCTTAAGCTGTTAAAAATGAGCAAGGAAGAAGCAAAACTTTTGCAAGTAGCTTTGTCCAAAAATAAAAATGGGACAAAATGCTTGCATTCTCTAGGAATTTCACACTTATCTTTTGATCAAGTTGACAAAGTTTTGAGTAATAGAAGGTGTAGATCTTGGTCTTGATTTTTTCCTTAAGATCAACGCAATGTGATTCATAAAGATTAGTAATATAGTTGTACATTCTCTGAATCATTTTGCTAATGATTTGTGTGGAAACAATAAATTTGGATGAACTGGCTGCATGTGATCAGGGGATATACAAGCTCTTGATCCTTGTAATATTTTTGTTCACAATCTTCAGTGGTCGAACCAGAGAGTTACTCTTGTTGAGAATTGGGCAATAACTCTTTGACCCTGCTTTTTCTGGTACTATTTGGTAAATTTGAGCATTGTTCTATTGAGCCATCAAGATGGGTTGCCACTGCAGGTTATCTGTCATGGTGAACCTGGAAAGGAAAAAAAAAAGAAAAAAAAAGAGCCTTATGTTCCGTAATCTAGTCTATTTTTATTTTTATTTCATGAGATAAACAAGTATTTCAATGGATTCCAGGATTTATATTGAAAATATTCTATAAAGGGCCTTCACATTTATCTTTTCCACATGGATTTGTGGATACGTGGATTATGTTATCAGCTCTTGTTGGAGAGTATTTTTTTTTAAAAAAAAAAAATGATTTTCATGTAAAGTAGGTTCTTAGAAAATAAATTATTTTTTCTATATTCAATATTATTATAAAAAATAAATTAAAAAATATTTTGAAGTATTTGGTTATATTATGAAAAATAACTTGTTAATATTTTAATTTTTTTTCAAGTTTATTAAAAAAACAAATATGAATTCAATTTGAAGGATAAAAAAGTTAAAAGAAAGATAAAAATAAAAATCAAATTAAATTTTATAAATTATAAAACAAATAGCAATAAAAAATGAAGACCAAATTTGTTAGATAAAAAAATTAAAAAAAAATCTAATTTCATAAATTATTTCAAATTAAATAAATAATAATCAAAAAAATAAGAACCAAATTTTATAAATAAAAAATTTTAATTAAAAATATAATAAAAAAATCAAAATCAAAATTAATATAAAAATCAAATTTTAGAAGATAAAATCAAATAAATAAATAAATAATTTAAAAAATATATATAACATTTAAAAGATTAAAAATCAAATTTAATATAATTAACAATCAACAAGATTTTTTTTATTTTTTTATAACTTTTAAAAAATATTTTCCAAAAACATTTGAAATCAAGCTAAAATTTTCTTTATTCAGAAAATATTTTCTATTACCTAACTTAGGGTTAAAAAACACTATAAAATTTAGAAAACAATTTCCCAGTAAAACAAACAGGCCTTAATTACAATAATCCAAGAAAACATAAAATTTATACAACCCAAACGGGCTGAAATGGAGGAAACGACCCTCACTGTATAATTTTCTTCCACAACGCCACCCCCCTACAAATGAAATTAAATAATCAAGTACATTTTACAAATAGCTAAGCTGGTTGTCTTTGTCCATGACACTAGTCTTCACAGAGATGAGAGACATGCACACGCTTCCATTATTGCATCATGCATCTTCTAGCCATTTACAGATCCTCATACTTTCAGGTGCAACTTCATGCATCTAACTAGCCCGGAGTAGAGCGATATCAAAAATAGGATACAAGGAAAGGATAGTTTATAGATTTGCTTATGTTTTGGTTATCCTGTAAGAGCTGTTCATAGGCTTGATCCCATGATTATCCAGCTTAACTGGACGTGCTGTTCTTGGGATGTCCTTTGATGTGTTGAGTTTTTCTAAAGTTGCTAGAACATCAATCATGGGTGGCCTGTTCTTGGGATCTGTGTGCAGACACTGTAACGCGAGCGCAGCCGCGGCTTGGGCTGCTTTCTTAGGGTACTGTCCACCCAGTCTAGTGTCCATGATTCTCAAAACTCGCCTGCTGTCGATCAAGAAAGGCTTCGCCCAATCCACCAGGGTTTCGTCTGGACCGCCTCTCTCTTCATCCATTGCCCTTCGTCCTGATAGCAACTCTAACAAGACAACACCATAGCTGTACACGTCACTCTTCGGGGTCAAATGACCTGCTTGGTTTGGAACAATTAATGAGAAAGAGCAGGTGGTTAATAAACTTAAAACATTTGCTTCTACTTTTCAATTTTCCTTTTGAAGGGAAATCAAAAGGGACAGTAGTTACATTAAGATAAAAAAATTTGGCTAAATAGCACTTGCTTATACTAAGTGCCCATTTGGGAACCCAAGAGCGGCTGCGGCTGCGGCTGCACCCGCATTCCGCGAAGTCTAAATCTAAAGAACATGTCTACTTTTAAAACAAATGGAAAACACAAACAGATGTTAAATCCTCAATTCATGGTTTACATTTTGTATTCAAAATTGGAGTACTATCCTAAGGATAAACAGAACAAACTCTCTCTCTGTTCTTTTTGGAGAGTCAACTGCACAAACTAGACCTTATTAAATTTTACCTGCCAATCATTATCTTTCTCCAAATATTATTAACAGCATCAACAACAGCAATGACAACAAGAATGATCATATCCAGTGCTTGTGAGCTGATGGTAAACCCATCTTTTATCATTTATTATATCCACTACTTGTGCAAGAGATAGGGGAACAGATGCATGGAGCAAATGTGGAGAATTCCCCACTATTTTGAGAATCTACAGAATAGTAATAGTCCAGCATTTTTGAGTTCATCCTAATGAATTTAATTATTAAACTCTCCTAAAGACGATCCATTTACAATGAAAAACTAAATCATATGCAACAGAAAGTCGACTGACCTGTGGCTACATACTCCGGCGCAGCATAGCCCCGAGTTCCCAAAACCTTGGTTGACACGTGTGTGTTATCTCCAGTAGGGCCATCCCTTGCTAAGCCAAAATCTGAAAGCTTAGCATTATAATCCTGAAAAAAAAATCAAAAATCCATCAGCCTTCTGGATGTAGAGTTACTCTTTACTGTTACCCAAGTACAAATTCATGAGGTTTCAGCATACCGAATCAAGTAGAACATTGGATGCCTTCAAGTCGCGATAGATTACATTGGCATCCAACCCATGCAAGAAGGACAACCCCCTTGCTACATCAATTGCAATATTCATTCTCATAGTCCAAGTGATAGGCTGAACACCTTCTGCAGGGCGAGAGATTGTTTTATTTATTATTAGTTTTGTAGAAAAGTATCAATAATAGTCATTCATAGAAATTTCTCATCGTGGGAAAAGTAAAATTATTATCTAAAATGAATCTAAAACAAGCCCGTGATCACTTGTTTCATAGAAGAAAAGGTCCAATTCCACTCACCAGAAGAGCAACAAGCCACATTAAACAAACAAGTTGACAGCATGAGTTTCAGCTTAGTTATTTTTTTTCTTTTTCTTCAATTTTATTTCAATGTCATTGCTTCCCCCTAAGATCATGTATCATTCAGAAATCACCTTCAGGCATATGGAAACACAAGTGCTTCCAAAATATGAACTAAGATTTAAGAGCATTCAGTATCTTTAGGAATCACCGTGCAATGGTTTCCTATATGACCCTTGAAACGTCAAAAAAAAGGAAGCTTGCTTCTCTAAATGAGGTAACTCCTTGAAATTTCCTCCTGCAATGTTCACCTATGTTTTTCCCTATTACTAAGAAATAGATTAAATTCTTCAAGAATTTTTCCGCTCTCCCTTCAATCCAATCCTCATCATCTTCATCCAATTGTTTCATGCATTACACCTCGCAATCCCAACACAAAAGAACCTAAAATGTGGGCAAAAATTAGTCGTCAAGCATATAAGATAAGGACAGTATCCCTCCCCCTCCCTCTCCCTCTCCCTGTTATAAGCAATGGCATTCACATAAACACGTAAGTACGTTTAGACACACTTTATGACAAAACACATATACCATTCATGATGGACTGTAATACAAAGATAAACAAAATTATACCCAAACATATAAGGAAATTGGGAAGAAATAAATCGATAAAATTAAATTTACTTACTTCTAAATAAATGTTGCTCCAAACTTCCCTTCGGCATAAATTCATAGACTAGAAGTCTATTATCAGACTCGGAACAATACCCAATGAGTTTCACTAGATTTTCATGATGAAGCTGACCGAGATAGGTTACTTCTGTCTGCCAAATTTAAAGCACCGAACACAAAGATGAGTTCAAATATAGATTTGCAAGGTCAAATGGAAAAATAACAGCTATAAGAGGGTCCAATATACATACAAGCCACTCCTTGTGACCCTGACAGCTTTCTGGCTTGAGCTTCTTGACTGCAACAATAACTCCACTTCCAGGTTTGGTAGGAGCAAATGTGTTCAAGTCAATCCATCCTTTGAAAACACACCCAAAACCTCCCTCTCCGAGCAAAGTTTCTGAACGGAAGTTCTTGGTGGCATTCTTCAAATCAGTAAAGCTAAAGGACTTGAGATTGCTATGTGCAGATACATCAACTTTGGATGCAATCAAAGATTTGTTCAAGCTTCTAAATGATGATTCCCCGCTAGGAGAGGTTGAAACTTGCTTTGCATCACCATTAGGCTTTGTAGCTCCTGAAAGGACAGATAGCAAAATAAAAGAGCAACTATCAGTACCTTTGAGATACTATGCAGGTAACCAGAAAACTTGTGTTTTTGAACAGCCACAAAGAAGTAAACATTACTAAAGAAGTAAAACATGAATCAGCTTCCTTGCGTTTGAAGTAATGATACAATCTCTCCACAGAACAATGGCCTTATTTCCCATCAACATAAGTCGGTCAGAACAGATTTATGAACACTAAGCATCCATTTAACCCAGTTACACAACCCTTCCTAAGTAGTTTAAAACTGAGTCTCAAAAACATATAAATGCACTGCTATTACTTTCTTTGCATTTAATTATGCAGTTGAACTCCTCTTCTGGATTCGACAGAAGGTATCCAGCGCAGGTTCTCATATCATCGTACCCACGTAAACCCCACATCATGGCCTCCTCATCCTTAACTAACCTCACTTTGCCTTAGCAATGGGTGGCCAGCTGAAGTGGGAATCCAAACCGGTGACCTTAAGCTTACTAGTGTGCTCCTCTGCCATTTCACCCCCTTTGGGTTTCTAACCTCCATTAAATCAACCAAACTTAAATCACTATCCCATCAATATCCTTCGCATTAGGAATCAACATTGCTTCAAATTTCCACATTTTTGTAGCATTTCTTAGCCCACTTATTGCAACACGCACTATATTATCAGTGGAAAACGTGTTTTGGAAACAGTTCCTTCAATTAAACCCTCTTATGATGCCTAAACACTCTAATCGATACATTAAAAACTTAAAATCTTTAGTTTCAAATTAGTCTAAACTTTGAACGTTCATCTAGATGGCAAGATTACAAGCATAGCCCCAATACGTCTACAACTATCAAGAATCCAAAATCCATTGAAAACTAAAGACTAACAAACTCTCACATCTTCTATTCACAAACAGAACAAGAGGGAGAATTAGCTCAACTTATAACTATAAAGATAAGTTCCTCAACATGTGCAGCTCCACTTTGACATAAATTCCTAAACTTTCATATAAAAAAGTGATCTTTATGGACATACAACACAAATTAAGAACCCAGAATTGATTAGCAAGAATAGTGAGAAAGATCATGACTAACCAGATGGAGGAAAATTACTGGAAGAAGCATGAGCACACTTAACAGGCTTCCTCACACAGTTTCCCATAACTGGATAATCTTTCACTTCAATCTGCCATGGAAGAAGAAGAACAAAAACTGGCAAATAAGACTTTGTGAAACTGGACTTAGAATTTGAGGGTCTAAATAACAGTGATGAGGAAGAAAATGTAGAAGAGGGATGCGGTCCATTGGCAATATAATATATATTAAGTATACGTGCTTGATGGACGATAAGAAGAAGATGAAGCAAGCAAGTTAGCCAGAAAGTAATCTGGTCAATGGAGGAAACCTCCTTCTTTGAATGGAAAATTCAATGCAACAACAGAGACGGTCCCACGTACTTTGCTCGTCCTTGGTAAGTGCTTGGCTGCTGCATTAATTAATGAGTAAATTATTATTTAGTTCTTTTTTTTACAAAATAAATTAAATAATCTCTCTAGTTCCAAAAATTAATTCAACAGTCTCTTTCGTTCATTTTATGTTCCTTTACAGTCCTTCTTTTTTTGTTCTGAAAAATAGAAAAATGTAAGAAGAAGCAAATAATGTGTAAATGTTGATGAGAAAAAAATGCTTTTTAAAATAAAATAATATTAAATTCAGCACAATCAGTTTTGGTAGAGACTAATTAATGAAAAATTAAAAAATAATTAATATATCTTTTTTTTTCCAATTTTCTTCTCACTTTCGTTCCTCAATTTGTTTTTTATTTTAGTTTGGTTCTTTAATGCTGCATTTCTTTGGAATTCGTCATGGCGATTTGTCATTATGCTTGTGTATGGCCTATTAATGCAAGGGAGATATTTCGTTCCTAGGTTGATAATCGGTTTGGTAAAATAATATTTAATTTTATTAATTTTAAAAAATTAAAGATTTTGAAATTAAATTTGAACTTTGAATAAATGCCACGTCCTTTTTGTTTGCTAGAATTAAATTTGATCGGTTAATGAAAATTTATTTGCTCAACCACTTAATTTTTTTTAATTTGATCTTTTTATATTAATTTTATTTTAGATTTAATTTCATAATTTATTTTAATTATTTAGATACGAGATTCTCGTAATATTTCATGTAAACTAATTAGGAGTTAAAGGATCAGAATTAAAACGAAAAAAATATTATGGGTTAGGTAAATAGATAGGATAACTTGGGCGGCGCGTGTGGAAGCTATTGTTTGTGCTCTAGAAACGTATGAGGTGAATTTTGGTGGCGTAACATTGTCGTCCACTATTGTGTTCTTCACACCGAGAGGTTACTGGTGAGGCGACGCTTGTCTAATTTGAAGCTCATGGCTACCCTTTTTCTTCTTCTTTTTTTCTCCATTTTTTCTTCACGGGATTCGCACTGCTTTGCAAAAATAAAAGTTATTCTTCCTTTTTAATTTTATTTCAAATTTGTTAATTGTTTTTTTTATTATAATTTTTTATTTTTAATTTTTTTAATTGATTTTGTTTTCAATCTCGTCCCTCACAATTTCGTTTCGTTTAGTTTTTAGATCAATTTTGATCTTTTTTTTATTGCTATTTATTTTAAATCCTCTTCTTAATTGATTTTTTTTTAATTTCATTCTTCAACATTTGATTTTATTTTTTTGTCAAATATAATTCTCATTCTTTTGATTAATATTTGTTTTGTTTTAGATTTTTTTATTGATTTTTTTCTCAATTTTATTCCTCAGTATTTGGTTGATTAAGATTTTGCATTTGTAATTTTTTTTAAGTTTGCCTTCTACGAGATAATATCAACTTCATGAATCAGATCACAATCTAGAAGATTAGTCCGATTTGATTTTAGTCTTTTTTTATATTTTTTATATTTTATTTTTTTTCAATTTTGTCCTTCAATATTTGTTTGATTGAAAATTGAGCTTCATGATCCTTTTCATTGTACTTTCTACGCGGTTATCTCAATCTCATATCTTAAGTCACGGGCTTGGCATCTTAACCTAAGTTGACTTGAGTTTTTTTTTGTTATTTTTAAAATTGAATTGTTTTTTTTTTCTAATTTCATTCTCTAATATTAAGTTGGTTTTAGAATTGAGATTTGTAGGTTTATTTAATTTGACTTTTTATCAGTTATCCCGATCTCATGACTA
>Ga0325405_1006220_pt1 | contig 12060 bp, 9 predicted proteins | sample PopdelMetagenome_21_FD_205663 | JGI IMG/M metagenome (GOLD analysis project Ga0325405, IMG submission 205663) | Populus deltoides microbial communities from Bellville, Georgia, United States - Xylem-Control-R2 | ecosystem: Host-associated > Plants > Phyllosphere > Stem > Wood/Secondary xylem...
AGAACTAATGTAATTCATACACAATTAGCAATCTTACAAAAACTTCCTAGCAAACCAACGATTCAAGTCCCAATAGAACTTCACAACATATTCCTAGTTATGCTCTTTAAACACTAAACTTGAGAAAACAACCTAACAATACAAACTAATGAACCCAAACTCGCAAATGCTTTCTCCAACCAACTTGCACGTCGAAACCACTTTCCTAGTAGGGGAAAGAAAAAACTCACAGAAATCCAATCATTCATTTCATATAATCTCTAGGTTGTCAATATATAAAACTCAACTAACTCAAGATAAATAAACATAAACTCACCAAAAATAACAAAAACCCAAAACTCCTATCTCCAAAACTGCATCTTTTAACACATAAGCTAACCAATCAAGCCGGGGAAAAAAAAACCTTTTTCAACCCCAAATAAACAAAACATCACAAAATCCACAATTGACAAAAACCACCAAATAGAAAAAAAAAAAAAAAAACAAAACAAAAAGAAAAGACAAAACCATCGAGACTTCCCAATGCTTCGGAACTAAAACAAACACAAGCAGCACAAACTCGCACAAAATCCGTCATTTTTCCGAAACGTTTCAACTTGACGTGCAAAGGTTCCGAAACGTTTCGAAGTTTGAAGTACCTGATATCCATTCCACGTGCAGTAAGTAGCAGCAGACTGGATAGTGATCCCCTTCTCTCTCTCCAAGTCCATGGAATCCATCTTAGCCCCAACTCCATCACGACCGCGAACCTCATGAATCTCGTGAATTCGACCAGTGTAATAGAGTATGCGTTCAGTAAGAGTGGTTTTACCGGAGTCGATATGAGCTGAGATACCGATGTTTCTTAGTCTGTCCATCGAGTCCTTCCACCGTGGCTCCTTTTCTTCTTTAGTGGTGACGCGTGCAAGGTTGGAGAAGTGGCGGTGTTGCTGGATTTGGAAGTTGCCCTGGAGGAGAGCGGCGTTTGGGGAAGTTGACGGTGTCTTTTTGGAGCGGAAGAAGGTGTAGGAGAGGAGGCGTGATCCATTTTGGAATCGGGTCATGGTGGTCGAAGGATTCCCGATTCCGTAAAACCGTAAAACCCTAAACCCGAAGAGAGGTTTAGAATACGGGGTTTGAGAAATGCAGTGGCAGGAGTGGTGGCCGGTCTAGTCGGGTCGGGTAAAAGGGTCTTTTTGTATCTTTGGTTGTGTTATTTCAAGTTTTGTGGTAGTCTGGGTTAGTGGATAGATTAATTAAAAAGGAGTACAGTAATTGAAAAAAATGTGAAATTGAATTTAATTTATCATTCATATAAATTAAGAATATATTTTATATCATTTTTCCATCAAATAATTCATGAGAATTTAATATGATGTGATATTTAAATTCTGAAAACCAAGTCTATTGACCCCTCGGTTGTTCAGCAGCTATTCATTCATCACTTGAATGCTAAATATTATGAGTTGTGCATGAATCTAATTTATTTATTTTTAAAAAATACTAAAAGAAGAGGTGTTTTTATCGGCATCATATAACAAAATTCTATTTATTTTTTTATGGTTTCTTGATTTAATTTATGTTATTTTTATCAATCTTAATTTTATCTTGATTTTAATAAAATAATTAAAAGATATGGTGTTTTTACTGTACACAATTGATAAAACATTATTCATTTAACAAAATACTAAAAGATATAGTGTTTTTTATTGTGTATTACCTCACAAAATATTATTTATTTTAATAGTGTTATGTTTTTTTTATTAATTTATGTTTTTTTTATCAATTTTAATTTTATTTTTTAACATTTGATTTTAGCAAAACACTAAAAAAAGTGATGCTTTTAATATGCACTATCTTGTAAAACACTATTCATTTTAATAGTATTATTTTTTTCTTTTGGTTTTCTTGGAATTTTTTTTTATTAATTTTAATTTTATCTTTTAACATTTGGTTTGCTGGGAATTAGATTTCATGATTTATTTTTATTTATTTTCTATGGGATAATCTAAATCTCATGACCCGGGGTGCAAGTTTAGTGGGTTAACTCGGTTAACTTAGATTTTTTTAATTAATTTTTTTAAAAATTTTATCCTTTAAATTTTTATTGATTGAAAATTAGGCTTCATAATTTATTTTGATTTGTTTTCTGTGAAGTTATCATGTTTTCATGACTTAAGTCACCAATTTGATAGATTAACATGAGTTGACTGTAGTTATTTTTCAAGTCTTTTTTTTTAATTATTTTTTAAAATTTTATTTTAGCAAAATACTAAAAAAAGTGGTGCTTTTAATATGCACTATCTTGTAAAACACTATTCATTTTAATAGTGTTATTTTTTTCTTTTGGTTTTCTTGGATTTTTTTCTTATTAATTTTAATTTTATTTTTTAACATTTGGTTTGCTGGGAATTAGATTTCATGATTTATTTTTATTTATTTTCTATGGGATAATCTAAATCTCATGACCCGGGGTGTAAGTTTAGTGGGTTAACTCGGTTAATTTAGATTTTTTAATTGATTTTTTTTAAAAATTTTATCTTTTAAATTTTTATTGATTGAAAATTAGGCTTCATAATTTATTTTGATTTGTAGTTATCATGTTTTCACGACTTCAGTCACCAGTTTGACAGATTAACATGAGTTAACTATAGTTATTTTTCAAGTCTTTTTTTAATTATTTTTTAAAAATTTAATTTTATTGATTGAGAATTTGCTTTTGTAATTTGTTTTTTATGGAGTTATTTTGATCTTATGATATAGGTTGCGTGTATAATAAATTAACCCAAGTTGACTCGAGTTGGTTTTTGGTTTATTTTCTATGAGGTTATCCAGATCTTATGACCCGGGTTACAGGTTTGGTGGATTAACTCAAGTCGACTCGAGTCATTATTTTACTTTTTTTAATTGATTTTTTTAAATTGCATTCTTCAACACTTGATTGATTGAGAATTTAGTTTTATAATTTATTTTCTATGGTATTATCATGATCTCTTGACTCAAAGCGTGATTTTAAAAAGTTAATATAGGTTGACCATGGTCTCTATATTTTTTTTAATTGATTTTTTTTTCAATTCCATCATATAATATTAGGTTAATTGAAAATTAAACTTAAAAAATTCTTTCAATTTACTTTCTGTTGGGTTATCATGCTTTCATGAGTAAAGCTATAAAATTAACAAGTTAACTATGATCGATCCAATATATTTTTGTTTTTTTTAAATATCGTCTTGATTTTTTTTAAAAAATCAAACTTATTTTTTATTGATTATTTGGGTTATTTTTGGACTTATTAAATTAACCGGATCATATCAAGCTAACATTCACATGATTTATTTTTTTATTTTTACAAAAAGTAATAGCAAAACATGAATTTTTTTATGTTAAAAGAAAAATTATCTAATCGGCAATAATCTACTTTTAATTAACAAAAGATTAGTGCCTGCATTGTGGATTGTGAGTAGACTTTTCATGGTGCAGTGATGATTTTGACCTTGGCTTTGTATAATATTTGTTTTAAAAAGAAGTGTAATGAAAAAAAAATTAAGAATAAAAAAATAATATAAATAGATCAGCGATAAATATTCAAAATGTAAAAAATAAAAAATAATATTTATAAAAACTATAAAGAAAAAAATAATAAAAAAACAAAAAAAATAATGATAAATAAATCAAGTGTAAAATAATAAAAAAGGTTAAGTATATAGAAAAAACTTAAAAAAAATTGTTATCTATTCTTTTTAAAAAAACTACAAATTTGCCACTTACAATTATACCATTTCTACACCAATTCCCATAATTAATTAGGCAAAATTTACAGTACAATCATGCAAGATGATTACCCTAATCTTGGCAGGTTACTCCATGACGTGTGAAAATGTGTGACTAGGGAATGAGGCCTGGACAAAGCATGTCCTGATACCATCTTAAAGTTCCCCCCCTGATGAGGTACACAGGCATCTAGTGCCAAGTGGCAATCATGCACTGAGCTGGGAGTTATACACAATATGGTTTTCGAGGCTCGAACTTGAAAGGGGGCGATGCTAGTTGAGCTAAATGAACTTCCCTGGGGAAGGTTTCATTTACCATTTTTCCGAGGATCGGGCAAATGGTGTTTTCAAGATATATTGAGCGTAGAGTCTCGGACCATACATAGCATGTATGGATGGACAAGGGTTCTTTTTTAGTTTTTTTGCCTAAAATCAGACCCGGGAACTCAAGGCTATTAATTTTAGGTTCATCAATCCCCATGAGTTGTTAATGCAGGCCATACCAGCAAGCAACAGGAAAAAAGAGGAAAAAAAATCAACAGAGATCCATAAGAATGCTCCACCTCCCGTACAAACCGAATGAAGGGCGTCTAGACACCATTATAGAGTTCTGATATGAAGTTCGTATATGCTATAGACAAAAATAATAGCTTTACATAAAGTTCACTTTCTTCCAGTTTCTGCACAACACAAAAATCATACATTGGGAACCCCTTCTCCCTCCTCTTGTAGATATACACAACCTTTACGAAATAAACTCTTTGCGATTGTATTGCATGACAATGGGCTAAAAAACACAGCAAAGGAATTGGCAAGCATCGCTACTTGGGTATCTGTTTAGTTTGACATGCGGCTGACATGGCGCGTAAGCGCCTGGCGATCTCTGTGAATGATGGACGGGCCATGGGATCAGGTGCCCAACACTGCTCCATTAGCAATCTCCATTCCGGGTCACAAAAGCTTGGTACAGGCGGCCTCAAGGTGTTATTAACTATGCCTCCTGCAGGGGAGAGGGACACAGAAACAACGAAGAAGAGACTTGTTAACTACGAAGCAACTCCAGTATCAATAAAAAGTTGTGACATTTATTTATTAGCAAACACCAATTTATAGAATATTTGAGGTTATATCACTGAAATCAATACGCCTAAACTCTTTAAGAAAATCTAAAATAACAGCAAAAATTAAGTAACGAACATAGAAGGCCCAGGCATCAGCGTGGAATATATCAGCACGCTGTCTGCTATGGTGCTTCAAAAGTGTATCACTTATGTAACTGAAACGTTTCATGCATACCTATGATTGCACCATAATGCATATTGGCATAAGGCTCTTCACCAGTGAGAATCTCCCATAAGACAATGGCGAAAGAGAACACATCAACCTGCCAATAAGCAAAGAGGTTATGAGCATCAATTGCATAATCACTGTTGTTATTTGACCAAAAGAAACAATATGCCAAAAGTCAATTTACCAACTTTCATGTAATTCTATAAGCATCTAGATAACTTGCATTGTTAGAAGAAAAAAAAAATCAAGGCAGACAAAATCTGATGGAAATGTAAACATGCATTTTTCACAACATACAAGAAATTCGTTACTTGCCTTTTCAGAAACCTTACTGCTGCTACCATTCAGGAGTTCTGGAGCCATCCATGGAAGAGTTCCCCTTACACCACCAGTAACCAAGGTATTCCTTTTGATCTTTGACAAACCAAAATCACCTACCTGCAAAACAGAAGCATTTATGTTATGTCTTAAACATTAGTTTTGCATGACCAACTAGCAGCTAAGTAAATAAGTATTCAGAAATCGGACTGGCAGTAAGTAACATTTATCATATATATGGAATCCACCCACACAGCAACAGTACCACAGTTACCTTGCAAATAGGTCGTAAAGGATCCTTCAGGTTGACAAGCAAGTTATCACATTTCAAATCAAAATGCACAATGTTCTTTGAATGCAAATATTCCATTCCAAAAGCTGCATCCATCGCAATAATCAGACGCTTACGATGATCAAGATGCCTATACATTTATGAAGATTAAGTTAAACAAGAATATGTTAACAGAGTGAATTGTGTAGTGCAAGTACAATGACCTTCAACACATAAATCTTACCTGTCCTTGCTAAGTAAAACATGTCTAAGAGAGCCATTCACCATGAACTCTGTCACAGTGGCTAGTGTTCCTCCTGGTCCATCCTGCACCACTCCATAAAATGCAACAACATTGGGGTGGTGAAGCTTTGAAAGAATTTCAGCTTCACGCCAGAACTCCGTGGTCTGAAAAATAACAATACTAGTTACAGATGCAGAATGAAGAAAAACAAATCCATATCCTCCAACAGGTAGTGCCAAAATTTGTTTTTGTTACTTTCATATAACTAAAGGTTACTGAAACCCTAGAACAGCACCTAGACAATCCAGAAGTTAAGGCATTCAAAGTATCTGAAATGTACCACATTCCAGCCTTCTAGCCCAAATTTGACCTGGGATGCAAAATAAGGTTTAACAACTGCCTTAAATTTTTCTTATTTACAAGTCAACTATTTACATGTTTCATTGTTCATTTAAAAAGATCACTAGAATAATAGTAAGCTCACCAATGTTTTAAATCTCCTAATCCTAAAGGAAATGTAACAATGAAAGGATCCATATGTAATGTAAACAGACTTTATTCAGAGATGCTCTGAGGACCTTTGCTCATAATGAGAACATATACAAGCCTATTCTGGTATGAAAAGATCTTATAACCATGTAATAGACTCGGTTATTAGAGTATAAATTATAAGTTCACAATCATTTTAGGTGGAACAAATTTACTAATTCTTCAATTCCAGTTCGTAAAAGGGATCTTGACCTCAGAAATAGTTCTAGAAGCTTAAAAAGGGTACCTTGAGAAATTTCCAGGCTCATTGATATTCCTGGTATACTAGATGCTATCACACATACATGTCAATTATTTTCAAGCTAAATTGTTCATTAAAAGAATCACTAGAATGAACATAAGCTCACCAATCTTTCTTGTTCTGATGTGCGGCCGGTGAAGCAGCTCTTTTTTATTCGCTTAATGGCAACATCTGTACCCCTCCATTTTCCATGATAAACAGTACCAAATGTGCCAGACCCTAATTCTCTCAGCTCTTCCAGGTCCTCATTTTTTATGATCTGTGACGAGAGAGAAAGTTTACACAGATAAAAGAAATCCTCAATGACATTGACTGAACATATCCAACACCAATGAAAGTAGCGAGTCTTAGAAAATGTCCCATATAATGCATGACTAATAGCCCATATAATGTATGACTAATAGCATGTTACTAGATGTCCCAATATGTACTTCAGGTGCCAAAAAGTGAAACAAATAGCAAGAAATGAAATCCACCAGATCATTCAACAAGAATGTCTTGACATGCCAAGCCATTCCCCATGAGCATGTGACATCATATTGTTTCATATATTTTGTTTCCACATTTTAAACAGAGTTGGACTTCCTGAAATGAGTTTTACATGCACAGCACTGTGGAACAAAACAGTGATGTTTGACTAAAGAATGTTGTGTTTCCCTAACACCAGCATTCTCTAGCCAAACATTACCAGTGTTAATGTTGCCAACATCATGTTACTTTTATCCACTGCAGTGAACGAAGCAGTGTCAAGGAAACACAACCTGTTTTACTTCACATTTGCCACTGCAAAAACCACCCCTCCAGTGGGTTGAATTATCGGCCATGGATCTTGCCCTCCTGGAGGGGAATAGATGGTCTGAAACAGTCCATTTCTCACTGACTATAATACTCCTTTTCTCCTTTTCATTTCTTATGGTTTCTGCAAAAGACATCAGAGCAGATTCTAGATACAAGTTGTGCATTTTTCAGTCCTTCAATGCTTTATCAATACTATCCTGTTCTATTAGAACAATAACTTGTCTAAACTAATGATATTTTCACATACGAGAATTTCCAAACGATAATCTTATACAATGCAATTTGAGTCTGCAACAAACAAAATTTTCAGCTTCCATCACACACAGCCATAGTTAAACAACAACAACATCACACTGAAAGAAATCACCTGCAAGGTGCTAATATCAAACTCTCCTAGAGAAAGATCGACAAGATGTGTGCCAATGTTTCGAATGTCCAACTTGCCACCCTGACGGTCATAAGAAAATCAGGTGTAGTGAAACAATAGCAAGAGGGTTAAGACACAGGGATTATCAAACAGATGAAATAGAAAAACTCATCAATGTACCTCATACTCTGATTCAGGTATTCTAGCATCCATCCCATCCAACCACGCACTCTCAGTGCCTTTCAGCTCAAAATGACCATAATCTGCATGGGAATCCATGGTGTTTGGTCCAACAACACCAGAAGTCTCTTGCCGAACATCTTCCTCAATGTGAGGCAAGCCAACTCCATCAGACTTTAAGGGTGGATAACTATAATCTATGGGAGCCCCTCCTTCAACATTTGTAAGCGAGGATGAATAACTCAGATGGTCTTGGTCTATAAGGGAAAAAACTTTCCTGGCAGACTGATCTTGAGCCAAATTCTGAAAGTAAGATCGGCGTTTTGGGTCATGATTCTCCATGTTCAAGCTCAAGCCCACTCCATCAACATGCACTGGACTGACCCCAGTCTCATGGGTTTTCGCTTTTGAGAAAATATCAGACAGGAAATCAGGAGGAAACCGGTCATTTATATCAATACATATGTCTTTCTGCTCAGGAGCGCCAACACTAATGCTGGGCTCCCCTTGAGAAACAGCTCTAACTGGGCTTCCTGTCCATGCCAGAGGCTGCACACTCACCTTGGTGTTGTTCCCATTGTTATTGTCAGCACCAAAATCAGTTCTTTCAAACTCTTGAGGCCCCAAACCAGTCTCATGGATTTTCGCTTTGGAAAAAATATCAGACAGGAAATCAGGAGGAAACCGGTCATTTATATCGATTCGTATGTCTTTCTGCTCAGGAGTGCCAACACCAAAGCTGGGCTCCCCTTGAGAAACAGCTCTAACTGGGCTCTCTGTCCATGCCAGAGGCTGCACACTCACCTTAGTGTTGTTCCCATTGTTATTGTCAGCACCAATATCAGTTCTTTCAAACTCTTGAGGCCTCAAAGCAGGATCTTCTGGGTGCTTACTAGAAGTTCCCTGACTTGCTGTGGAATGTGTCAACCCAACTGCTTTGTTATCATTGATAGAGCGATCAGTGTAGTTACCTTTAACCTGGGAACCTTCATAATCATCCACTGGATTAAAAACAACACGTCTCAATTCAGATTTCTGCACGTTTGACCCTAGACCTTGAGCAATATTGGGATTTACTTTACTGATGTTATCAGCAAATTCTTTATACTTTTCAAACTGTGCGAGTCCATCTTCAACAGTCCGGGGATTTGCATAACGCGATCTTGCAGATGTGCGGGGCAGGTCAGTCGGGGAAGCCACATTTCCTTCATGCAACTTATCAATTGATTCTATAACTGGTTGAGAACCAGAACGTGCTTGAGTTATTAGAATCTGAGGATCAAAAGAATCATCAGATTTTGACAAGCGATTTAATTCTGCCTGCTCCCTGGGAATTCGCTCAGAATGAAAAACCCGATGAGAAACAACAGATGGTTCAGGATAGCTAAAATCTGTTGGATCAGCCTCAGAACCCCCATATCCTGGGGCAAATGGATCACCAGATGAATGGAAATGGTCATCCCCGTTATTTTTTATCCCTTCAGTCACAGCTTCAGTGGACATTGAACTGAGTACAGCTTCTTGGGGCCCTTTATTAGTTTTCATGAGCTGCAGTGGTGATCCTACTTCTTGCATTGAATTGGCAACCGATACTTCTTCTCTAGAAGTGTAATTTGGAGCAGAACTATCATGTGGATGCAAGGAAACAGTATCATTTTCCACTGCCCGAATTTTAAAAGTTTCATTAAGCTTCTGGAATGAATCATCCCGCTTCATTTTCAATTCCTTTTTAGCTGCCTCCTTATCCATAGTTTTAACTTTCTCAGGTTCATTTATTTTCTTTCCTGAGCTATCTCTTTTGAGTTTTGTATCCTTTGCAGACACTTCTGCATTTTGCACATGAATGCCACTATACAGTTTCTCTTCTCCCAAAAACCCCTGTTGTGTTGGAGGATACACATGGAAAGGCACTCCCACTAAATTTTCCCCAACTGTTGCATGGTCAGGAAGATGAGAACCAAAACCAAATTGAATTGGGACTGGCAATGGATTGACGCCCTTTCCATCCACATGGGAGAAGCTCTCAATAGGTTGCATGGATGATGCTGGGCGCTGGCTATTATCTCCACGGTGCATTTTCTGGCCATGGTAAGGTTGTGAATTTGATTCTTGGGCACTAGATGAAATCATCGGCACTGGTTGAGAAGATTGAATTGTTGATGGCAGCATATTAACTGCTGAAGACGGGACATTACTGCCAGTAAATTCAGCTGCAACTCGACCGCTTTCCCTCTCAACATTAAGACAGAGCAACTCATCCAAATTGTTCCCAGATGCACTTGCCAGATTCATTGAGTTCTTCCTTGAGCCCAAGTCCATACCATTTACAGCAACTACATATTGAATCTCAGAATTCTCACCCTCTCCACTTCCTAGGCCAAACTGGGAGTCCTCTAGATCATTGCAAGAAAAAAGGAACATCCTAGGCTTCTTTGACCCCCCATCTTCTGATACATTGCATTCTTCCATCATGTTCTGAAGATCCTCATCACAGGATACAGAAACCAACGCATCCAGATCTTCACCAGGAAGCTGATATTTTATAGTGTGAGATTGATTGTAAATTGCCACTGTTTTCTGCATAAGCTCCTGCCAAGAAATATTTTTGCTTATTCGGATAATGCGCGTTTCGCCCCCAACATATCTCAGCTTTCCATCACTCGGACGAGGCAAAATTGTACCACCAAAGCTGCAGAGAAACTTCAACTTTGTTGATGAACTATCAGAAGCTCCTGAAGATGGATAACCATGAATTCCTCGACTGCTGTCATTTCTCGGTGAGGTTCGCGGTACTGATGGGACAGGGTCATAATAACTTTGATCTTCATTAACAGAAGACCCCTTCCTGTCAGACTCCTGGTTCCGAGCTTTTTCAACCGAGCTAATCATAGAGATGTCAGCCCCACTTTCAGAACCCATATGGGATATTCCCAACACACCCTCCAGTCCAACATAGCTAGTTGAACTATTAGGATCAATGTGAGCACTTGGAAAGAACTGTTGCCTGGGGTTCACCCTCTCCCGCATAAATTCAAGAGCGAATTCCTCACCAGTCTGAATGGAGTAATTTAGCACAGGCCTAGCTCCCATTGACATGTTGTAGTCAGGAGGTCGCACGTTAGTATTAATATTAGCTGATGGATCATGGAAAAATCTTTGGTTTACAGACCCCTTCCCTTCATTTCTAGCTTCCATGTTATTGGATTGAATTTGTTCATAGTTTTTCTGTTGATCTACCATGATTTTTCCCAGATTCCTGTCCATTTAAATCAACTGCACCAGCAAAGCAAGATGCCAATAATGCCATATCAGTACAGAAACACTCATATGGCCAACCACAAGCTTTGCTTGGAAAATGACATCTTAGCAGGAGAAAACCTGAAATGGGAAATAAGATCTTGGCAATGAGAATTACATGGGTAATTCGAAAGCAAACACCTAGTATGAGCAATCTTTAGGAAAAGAAGATATTTGATGCAACAAGACAGAAAACTTAAGAGCATTTCAAATAGAAACAAACACATGATCAAGGGATTATTTGCTATCAAAGGTCAGTAAATTTTACAGGAAAGCCCCCCCGTTGACGGTAGAGTTGCACAAAGTAACATGGAATAGATAGATCCACCCACTTAAAGAAAGAAATAAGGGGATTAATTTTCACAGAAAGAATACAAATATGCATGCCTTACGACAGAGATGGATCTGCCTAAAAAATTGTGTTGAGCTTATAGGTCATAAGATTATCAGGTGCTTCATTTCCATGTCTTTGGCAAAGAAGACCTGATACTGAAAACTTTAGATGTGGTTACTTTTCCTTGTCTTTCTTGGTGGCCAAACAAATAGAAAACTATCAGTTACATTCAAGAATCATCGTAGCTACCACTGAAACACCACAACTCAATGCCCCATGAATCAATTAAGTGATGAAAACAGATTCAGTGATGCTAATGAGAAATTGCCTTAAAAAAACAAATATAACTGCAGACAGTAACTGTGTTGGTACAATCTTTTAAAGACACAACTCAATATATATCAATCATACTAAGAAAAAAA
>Ga0325405_1006222_pt1 | contig 12058 bp, 6 predicted proteins | sample PopdelMetagenome_21_FD_205663 | JGI IMG/M metagenome (GOLD analysis project Ga0325405, IMG submission 205663) | Populus deltoides microbial communities from Bellville, Georgia, United States - Xylem-Control-R2 | ecosystem: Host-associated > Plants > Phyllosphere > Stem > Wood/Secondary xylem...
AAATTTTAAGATTTAACTGCTCGGTCTGGTATAACAATATTAATAAAGATTTTCCCGACAATAACACACAAGTGTTGTATAATGTTTTATGGCTTTTAAGACAATCACATCAAAATTAACAGTATAATTTTTTTAATTCAAACTTGCTTTTAGAATAATTATAGAATATTGTTTAAGAAGCAAATATTCCTGTAAACAAATAATTTAAACTTGCAATGTAAAAAAATTTAGCACCTTTTTTTAACATTTTTAATATAAACATTAGATTTTAAATTCATAATTAATATTTTTTTTAATTTTTAAAATATACGTTAATGATACTTACATGTTTTTTTTAATAATAATAAAAAAGACTTTAACTACTACCCGCAAAGTAGCAAAGGTCAGGTAGGTTAAATCTATTTCAACAAGAAGCTAGACATTGTTGTGTTGGTGTTTAGATACTGTCTTGGAATAAAAAATCTATAACAAAAACATGTTCAGTTATAAAAATAAAAATAATATATTTATTTATTTATTTATTTATTTATGTCTCTAGGATATTTTTAACCAGTTTTCCACCATAAGGAAGGCATGGGAAATGAAGATTAGACGAGTTTTTATTTTATTTTTTCATAAAAGCTACTTTAAATATATCATAATTTCATTTTTAAAATTTTAAAAGGCATAGTGATAATGATAACAAAAAAAAATATAAAGGAAATTGAAAAAAATAAGAATGGTCAATCCTTAACAATCTAAATGTAAAAAGATAAAATAAAAAAAATTGATTAACAAAAAAAAAAACTAAAAAAACAAAATACTTGTAAACTGGAGTATGAACAAAATACTTGTATCATATTTGAAAAAATAACAAAACACAATTATGGATCTCTAATGATGAAATTGAAAACAAATAAAAATTTGATAAAAGGAAAAATAAAAACAACTAGAAATCAAACAAATGAGGACAAAATTTGAAATAACAGTAAATAAGAGGGAAATTTTCAATGGTTAGTGTGAATTTCTAGGGAAGGAAAAAGAAACAATGAAAAAAAATAGTCCGCCAACAACACAACGTCACCCAAAACACCACACATGTCGCCCCATGTAAAAAAAGGTTTTACGACGCTTCCAAAACCGTAGCAGAAGCCAAGCTTCCTCCACACATCCAGAAAAGCACGAAATGGCTCCATAAACCAACCTTTTTTTAATAATATTTTATACTTATCAACGTATCGTATTTCCCTAAGCCAACATGATTATAACCAAGAAATCAGAAAAAAAATGCAAAAAAAACCCCCTAAAAGCTAGTTTAATAACTTTTGCTTGCAAGGGTAATTCAATAACTTTATTGTGAAAAACAAAAAAACTAAAGGTTAAAAAGCACTTGGATGAAAGCCAATAATTTTTTTTTCTTTGAAGAGTAATTAAGTCATTTACTATGCTAAAAAAGTTAACAGACTAATTTAACCCTGATCAATCTAGTAATATCCAATGGATCTAGCAAAAAAGACCATATTACCTCTAATAACAAGCTTTTTGAGTGTTTTTTTTTGTAAGGGTCAAAATCATCATTATATTGTTTCATTCCACAATATAATAAGTCTAGGGTCACATTATTATTTTACTGATACATTTTTATTCCCTCCATAAAATGATGATAGTTACTATTACTATTCAAATAAAAAAAGATATTATTTTGAATTTTTTTTTAAAATCAAACTATATTTTTGTTGGTCATCTAGGTTGTGTTTAGACTCGTTAAGTTGATCGGGTCATGTTAAAACAACTCCTATATAATTTAATTTAAAACTTAAACTAGATAAAAATCAAGTCGAGAAATTTTAAAATTCACTAGATAGCATTGATTTGATAACGATGTCCGATTCGGTATAGCAGCGTAGATAATAAACTAGTTTTACCACTAATTAGGAAGAGAAGGAATATTGTGTTCCTCATTTCTATAGCAATATCTTACTAGTGGTACAAACATAATTTTTTATATGAAGAATGAAATGAAAAGAACAAAACATATACACAGAGCAATAACACAATTACTACAACCCATGAGCTCAAAAAAGAGAATCCAAGAAGAAAAGGTGGAAAAAAGAAAAGAAAAAGGTAGAGGGTCTTTTACCAAATGCTTAAAAGGGGACTCTCCAAGCGAGTACTTGGAGACACACCCACCTCCCTCTCCCAACCAAAATGCTTTTTCTTTTCTACTACACACTTTTGTACTGCAATTGAGGCCATTGAAGATTGAGCCAGATACCAAGATATATCAAATAATTATTTATATTATAATACAAATACTGCCCGAGGCCATCATCTCTCTCATTCTCAAATCCAAACAAAACTCAAAACAAAAGGGAAAAAAACAAAGAAAATAAAAAAGCAGACCCTGTGCTTTGGGGACTGCAAGTGCAAGCTTGCTCTCGCAACTCTCAAAGCAAAGCTGTATATTGTATAGTTCAAAAAGAATTCCTCAATTCTGTTTATTACCACCCACTACTCCATAACCCCAGAGCCACATGCTTTGCCATTCTCATCATCACCACAACCATCACCATCACCAGCAGTTCAAGAACCAGTTTCGTCTTCATCTTCTTCTTTTTCCTCTTTTAGCTAGCTCACACTTTGTTTGATCTTGAACAACATCAATCTATTCTTCTCATTCAAAAGATTTAATCTACCAAAGTTTTGGGTTTTCAAATAGTAACCAAAGATGATTAGTTTACTAGATTTCTACCATGTGATGACTGCAATGGTGCCACTTTACGTGGCCATGATTTTGGCCTATGGCTCGGTGAAATGGTGGAAGATTTTCACTCCTGATCAGTGCTCGGGCATCAACCGTTTTGTGGCGCTTTTTGCTGTCCCTCTCCTCTCTTTCCACTTCATATCTACCAATGATCCTTACAAAATGAACTTTCGCTTCATAGCTGCTGATACTCTACAAAAGATCATAGTTTTAGTAGTATTAGCATTTTGGACTATGTTTAGTAAAAGGGGTTGCTTGGAATGGACCATTACATTGTTTTCACTTTCAACACTGCCAAACACTCTTGTTATGGGCATTCCTTTGCTCAAAGGAATGTATGGTGATTATTCTGGTAGTTTAATGGTGCAAGTTGTGGTCCTTCAATGCATCATTTGGTACACTTTGATGCTGTTTCTGTTTGAATATAGGGGTGCTAAACTGCTCATCTCTGAGCAATTTCCAGACACTGCTGGTTCCATTGTGTCAATCCATGTAGACTCTGATATCATGTCACTTGATGGTAGACAGCCTCTAGAAACTGAAGCAGAGATCAAAGAAGATGGAAAGTTACATGTCACTGTTAGGAAATCCAATGCTTCAAGATCGGATATTTTCTCTAGAAGGTCTCAAGGTCTATCATCAACAACACCAAGGCCATCAAACCTTACCAATGCTGAGATTTACTCCTTACAATCATCAAGAAATCCAACTCCGAGAGGGTCTAGTTTCAATCACACGGATTTCTACTCAATGATGGCGGCTGGTAGAAACTCAAATTTTGGTGCTTCAGATGTTTATGGACTATCAGCATCTCGGGGCCCAACACCGAGGCCATCCAATTTTGAAGAAGAGAATGGTGGAAGTAACAAACCAAGGTTCCATTACCACGCGCCAGGTGGTGCAACTCATTATCCAGCACCAAACCCTGGCATGTTTTCGCCAACAACTGCATCTAAAGGTGTTGCAGCAAATGCCAATAATGCTGCTGCAAAGAAACCTAATGGGCAAGCTCAACAGAAAGCTGAAGATGGTAGGGACCTTCATATGTTTGTTTGGAGTTCAAGTGCTTCTCCTGTTTCAGATGTTTTCGGTGGTCATGATTATGGTGCCCATGACCAGAAAGATGTTAGGCTCGCTGTATCTCCTGGAAAAGGTGCTTAATTTTTCCAGTTTGCTTAATTAGTTTGCAAATATTATCAATAAATCCAGATTTTAGATTGTTCTCTTAATTTGTTTTTCTACTTTTATTCATCTGCTTTACACTTACTACTATTTCGTTTCTTGATTGCTGTTTTTGTCGGCTTTGGAGTTTCAGTTGAGGGACATACAGAGAATCAGGAGGACTATAATTTAGAGAGAGATGGTTTTAGCTTTGGAAATAGAGGAATGGACAGAGAAATGAATAACCCTGAAGGTGAGAAAGTCGGTGCTGCAGGCAAACCAAAACCAATGCCCCCAACAAGTGTCATGACAAGGCTTATACTCATCATGGTCTGGAGGAAACTTATAAGAAACCCCAACACTTACTCCAGCTTAATTGGTCTCACCTGGTCCTTGGTTTCTTTCAGGTACGGTACACCACTAAACCCATTAAGATCTCTGTGTATCTGGACAGCACAGTAGTTAATGTATCTGGGTATCTTTTTTGTTTTTATTTTTGATTAATGGGATATTGATTGTCTTTGGATCTCTGGTTTCTTACAGGTGGGATGTACAGATGCCTGCGATTATAGCTAAGTCCATTTCCATTCTGTCAGATGCAGGGCTCGGCATGGCAATGTTCAGTCTCGGTCAGTATCAGACTATTGTCGTCTCCTTTTTTTACTTTCGTTACAGCTTACAATCCTTTATTCTTACCATTTTGTTCTCTAAAAATCTTTTTTGATTCTCTCTTGCTACTTTTTCATTATTAATGTCCCAAGAAAGCAAGCAGACTAGCAAAGTAAAGTGTGCCAAACAGTCCGACGGTGATCATGTTGTTGGGGTTTTCTTTTTTTCTCTCACTCTATTACAAATCCCTCGCTTTTTGCCTAGTTTGTGCTGATGAATAGTAGTGGTAGTGATGATGAAAGTTGTATCACATCACAAAAATGGTGGACGAGCATGCTCTTATTGCCTGCTGCCTTTTGATGTGTTGACAGGTCTGTTTATGGCTTTGCAACCAAGGATCATAGCATGTGGGAATTCCGTCGCAGCTTTTGCTATGGCTGTGAGATTCCTTACAGGTCCAGCTGTCATGGCAGCTGCTTCTATTGCTGTTGGTCTAAGAGGCACGCTCTTACACATTGCCATCGTTCAGGTCACTTTAACACACTATCTCCTGTGTTTTCTTTTCTGCTGTGCTGTTTCTCGTTCTCTTGCCTCCTCCTGACACAACCAATCCTACTTAACTACAGAAGCTCCAAAAAACTTAATTACTTCCTAAACAATGTTTGCTATCTCCAGATAAGATTTTTTATTCGGTTGAAATTATCCCCATGTTGGAATTAGACTCTTACTGCAGAAAACATTGAATCTGTTATCTTGCCAGATGAATAAAACAACAAATATTTGTTCACTATTTTCAGATATTTTTCATCTCCAAAACTTTGTAAAAAATGGGTGTTTGTATTCGTCGGGTATTGTTTCTAATATTTTGAGGAAAAAGATTGAAGCATTCTGGAGGTAGCTAAAACTGATCTGGAAAAAGGAATGACAGCAAAAAGAACAAGAGTAATTACAGCGAGCCCAATAATGAATCAAACCCTAAGGATTTGTTTGGGGTGGCTGATGAACAGCAAGTCTGTACCTTTACTAACATGTCCCTTTGCCCTTCTTGTGCTTCCCTTCCCAAACGAAAAACACAGGCAGCTCTACCACAAGGAATTGTCCCCTTTGTCTTTGCCAAGGAGTACAACGTGCATCCTGATATTCTCAGTACAGCGTGAGTATATTTTTCAAACAAAGCATCATAGCTTATGCACCATTATTTATATTTATTTTTCTCCTTTTTCAATCGCCATCTTTTTCCATTGTTTTCTCTTATTCTCATCACTTGCTTTTGGGTTTTGAAATCGCAGTGTCATATTTGGGATGCTAATTGCATTGCCCATAACTCTTGTGTACTACATCTTAATGGGGCTATGAAGAGGAAAGAAAAATACCTCGGATATTGGAATCCATGCAGACCCCATCTGGGCTACTAGCTAGTGCATGGAAAACTGAAAGTCAAAATTTTAAAGGACAGAGAGAAAAAGCAGCCATGGTGAATCTTTCTAGCGAAATGTCTTCTTTTGCCTAGAGAAGTTGTAAAATTAATGTTTGTAGTAAGGTTATCAATGAAAAAAAATGGTGCCCTAGTTAATTAACTTTTCTTTAACCATGTTCCCAGACATTTATGCTAGAAGTGCAACACAAATTACAAATTAATGAAAAGAAGGGAAGGGATCATTGTTAGTTTTTTTTTTAATTAACATGGTCTCCGGATCAATTGCGCGTATATTGATTAATTTTACAGGCCATTAATGGCTATGTAAGCTTTTAGTAACCTTGAGAGGACTCGTACTCGAACTTCATAGCTAATTTTATATATTTTTAATGATAAGGTTTTTTTTATAAAATTAATTATGACATGAAAAACTTCGAAACACGAGGCTTTAAAAAAAAAAAAGAAAATCTAAAAAGAAAAGAAATAAGAAACAGAGACAAAATAAATCCTAGTAATTTACGAGTAAAGTTGGAAAAAAATATTTATTTCCATCTAGGTCTTTGAGCATCCGATCTAGGAGTGTTTGAGAGTATAATAGCAGATCAAAGTGTTTTTTATTTGGAAATATATTAAATTAATATTTTTTTTATTTGTAAAAAATTACTTTTAAGTTTAACATATCAAAACAATCTAAAAACATAAAAAAAATTAAACATGGAAAAAATTAAACATGGTTTTAAGAAACCTCACTTCCAATACTTCCTTGATTCAATGGATGGGTTACTAGATGAGGTGATTAAGAGGGATTAGAGAAACATTAGTTATTGACCTCAAATTAAGATGATAATTAGGGGATACTTTTTAGACCATGCTTTTGGATTGCATGTATAAGAGATAGTGCAATTAGGGCCCCTCCATTACAAGATGGGGTTTCGAAATTGATTTGGACCTCCTTGGAATAATGGGAGACAACAGTCACATCCAGAGTTTCTCCTCCTCCTCCTTCTTCAACCTCCTAATTCTTTAGTTACACACATGACCTTTTTCTTGACACCTTTCCCTTTCATCCTTGCTCTATGCTTGGTGCTAAGAATAAATTCATTTTGAACAAGCATGTTGTGTTCTTAATTATACAGTAGAATAAAAAGGCTACCGCAAGAGTATCAGTCATTCATTCCTAATTCATCTTATTTTCGTCCTTCAAATCATTACATTCTTCCACACAACTAGAGCATGAAATGCCCAAACCCAAGAGCTCCCCCATGAAAATACCTTCAAAAGGGATCACGTTCGAGACAAGTTTTCCTCCCACATGAGGTGTAAAGTTTAGCTGCTTAAAGAAATAGATGTCGCTGGTGTCATGCATAATCATTGCTGTGAAATCATGTGCGCATCCAATTTCCTATATGATAATCCTCTTTATATATATATATATATATATATATATATATATATTAGGACGAGAAGGAAAAAGAAAAGGACTTCATGAATAATGAAATCATTTACTCTGTAAACTCTCTAATTGACGTGGCGTGATGGTAAGGAGTTTGAAATCTACACAGCAAATTTCGAGTTTGAGGCAAGATGTACACCTCTTGTAAGAGTTTAGAATAGCTGGGGTTTTACTTGTTTACCTAGATTCACAAACTGCGTTTTCTAGAAAATAGGGTTTTCTCGAATAAATAAATAAAAAATTTACTGTGTAAAATTTACTGTTCTTTTTCTTGAAATCATTGGATTGTCACCTAAATCTTCGTTTTCTCAATTAATGCTTCAAATTTAGGTATACGTCTTCATTATAGTTATAAAATGTAATGGCTTTTTTGTATGCAATTTGGAGTTGCAATTAGTCCCATCTCGTTAATTAATATATAGGTGATCAATTATTGTAATCACATATTAAAAAATCCATTTGTGTTCGTGAGAAAGACATTTTGGAAGCTTATAATGTAAATTAACACTAGGATTTCTTCTTTTCTTTTTTTTTTTTAAATAAAAAACAAATATTAATATATTATATAATATGAATTAACTATTTTGACACGCATGGTTAAAAAAAAACATGGGAATTGACCCGGTTAGAATTTTAATTTATTTTTTAAAAAATATCATTTTTTAAACATGGGAATTGAAGCTTTGAATTTCAATAAATAAGTTGAAGGGCCAACGCTCACATTCGCTGACTCGGCTGCCAATAAATAGCATGGGTTTTGCCTAAAGAGAGAGTGGCACCACAACAAGATGTCACTATACGCATTATGCATTTGTCAGTAAATTATTGAGCCGTTGGCTTAGAACACTTGCCCTCGTCTGTGGCCTGCTTGAAGAAACTTGCAGATTCTATTCAATGAGGTCAAGATGCCTCTCCATTGCTGTTTTCACCAAATTTTTCTGTGCTGTAGTCGGCTCCCAGAAAGCGACTGTTGCTTCACCTTTTAGGATATTTTCTGCTTTATATATATATATATCGTTATCGATGAAAATCCTGGTGAACATTCATTTTCATGACCTCGAACTAGGAAAAACCTTTCCCCAAGAATTTAACTGTTTCCTAATGATAACTGCTACAGAAACAATGACAATATAAGCATATTAGTTTACCTTTTTTGATTTAAACATAATTGAAAGATGCTTTCTAGTTAATTTTAAGATTTTGCAATTTAATATATTCTATGAACCAACATGTAATAGTGTTAAAGTGGAGGATGAGTTTATGTGGAATTAATCAAGATATATACAAGTTAAATCGAATATCCATACTAATTAAAATAAAAAAGTTGAGGACTAGTAAAAGTTTGAGAAATAGATGATTTGGATAATAGGAAAAATAATTCCAAGTTTCCAAGTTTCCTGAATTTTAGAAATTATATTATTTATTTATAAACTCTTAAAACTAGTTATTAGCTTGTAATTTTTCTTGAATGTAATTTATGTTAATCAATCCTTTTCTTGGGTCTAATTTTAACTTAGTTAGTTATAATTTTCTTAGTATTTTAGGTTAAAAGAGAACTCAATGGGTAGTGGGGACAAATCATATTTTAAATTTCTTAGTCCTGAATTTGAGTAACAAAAAAAATAAATCAGGGAATTATGAGGGATGTAGCTCAATTAGTCAAGTTTTGAGTTTGCTTTTCAAAAATCATCAGTTCGAATGCCACAAATCTCAGAACCACTAGAGACTTATTTAATCGGCTATTTTAGAATTTTGGAGAATCAGTTGAGATGTGTGTAAGTTAGTCCGAACATCCAAGGTTATAAAAAAATTAGGTAAAAAAATCATAAAATTTACTAAAATTGACAATTTTTATTATAATTATAAAAAAAACTCACCCCTATAAACAGTGGTATTTTGAGATTTATAAATTTAACTCTAAGTAGTTGATCTAGTGAGTACAAAGACAAGTTCCTTTCATTGAATTTTTGGATTCAAACCTTAAGAGCAACACCCAGAAAAAAATGTATTAAATTTCTTTGAATGCACGATATAGGAGATGCATTTTACACTGAGGAAATTAATCCTAGTTAACATGTAATTAAACTGGTTTAAAAACAGATTTTATAGTCAAATAAAAAAATATATTAAATTTTATTGGACAACCACTCATAATCTTATCATCTTATTGTGAATCATTGGATTTCTTCTTTTTTTCTTAATTTATTTATTATTGTTGTTATTAATCTTTGAAAAAGATGCGTTCGATAGAGAATTGAAATGAAACTCAATCATTTGCTGCCCCTAGCGAAAATGAACTTATCTTGTAAGGCAGCTTCTTCTTCTTCTTCTTCTTTTCACACAATTCTATTAAAACATGTGCTTCTATACACATATACACGTGATATCTATATGACCTGCGCTTTATTATAAGTAAAATAATTTTTTTTTTAAAATAATGTTCAAATTGAGAAAAAACAATATTGAATGAGAAAAAAAAATATCGAATGATGAAAAAAATAAAAAAAAACGATTTCAACCTGTGTTAGCCCATAAAACCCATGTCCCGAACCATTTGATTAGAAGTGCCAAATATAAAAAAACCACAAAATCCAATTTCTAACAGATAAAATATTGATGGTAACAGATTGAGAAGTGATATTTAAATATACCAAACTAAGGGAACTGCTTTGAAATATTAAATGTCCGGTGTGAATCTTGAGGAAGGAGAGAGAAAAAAGAAAACAACACCAATAATAATAAGTCCATTGAAACCAAACATGCACCGTCTATTAAGGAAAATGACGTTGCGATGAATCAAATAATATTGCGGAAGCATATTTTCAACCTCTGTATGATGGCGCATGCATCGCGAAAGCAATGTGGCTTCTCCCACGTAGCTGGCAAAGTTGTTTTCAATACTTTTTAATTATTGTAAAAGACTAATTTTATAGTTATCAAACCCAGCCCGGGGGTTGACTTGACCAAGGAGTCAGGTTCCGGGTTTCATGGGTCAACCTGGAAAAATTAAAAAAATATTTAAAGTTTTAATATTTCATGTGAAAAAATTAAGAAAAAACCATGTGAATATATGCTATACATGTTGTAAATAATGAAGTTTAAAAGAATATTTTAAAAAGTTTTTTTATCCCACATTGAAAAGATACTATGTTATCCTTTTAAGTTGAAGTATTTAAACCAAAAAAGTTTTTTATCCCACATTGAAAAAATATAATTTTTTTTGTGAACATAAAGTATATATACTAAAGGGTTTCAAATTCAACATTGAAAAAATAACTTCTTTCTTGTGAACATAGAGTATATATATTAAAGAGTTTCAAATCCCATATTGAAAAGATATTATGTTATCCTTTTAAGTTGAAGTATTTAAACCAAAAAGTTTTTTATCCCACAATGAAAAAACATAACTTTTTTCTTGTGAACATAGAGCATATATATGAAATGGCTTCAAATCTCACATTGAAAAAATAACTTTTTTCTTGGGAAAATAGAATATATATACTAAAGGGTTTTAAATCTCATATTGAAAAAATAAAATATTTTTCTAATATATATATATAGTGAACTTTAAAAAGTGTTAATAACTTACTAAAAAAATATGAAAAAGAGGGATATAGGAGAAAAACCACATTTGAAAAAAAAACCGGGTCTCGTTCGGGTTCGCCTGGGTCATGGGTCGACCCGCTGGATCGATCAGGTTTTGCCGCGTTGTTGCATCAACCGGTCTATTAACAAACCAGGACCGGTCTAGCCACCGGGTCGACCTGCCAGGCCGGTCCAGGTTTAATAACAGTGATAATTTTCCTCTCAAATAGCTTTATAATAGCAGAAAAAGACCAATTTAAAATACAAAAATTCCCCCAAACAAATCTTAATTAAATTTTGAAACTAAGGTTATTTTAGTAAATTCCTTGTGGTAAAAAATATGAAATCTAAAAAAAAAACCTTGGAGACTAATTATCTGATTATTTTCTTTTAAGAAATTTTCCTATTAAAAAAATAAATTATTTTAACTCTAATCAAAACAAAAATAATAAATGGATCACGTGAAAAATATTATTTTACCTCTGAATTTAGTTTTTTAGGTTAGTTTGATGAAAAAAAAAATTATTAATTTTATATTATAATCCAAAATAATCTTTCTAATAATCTCTCTAGTGCTAGGTGTTTTCTCCCACTACCAGAAAACCGGAGAAAAGCAACGGAATTACCGACGGAAATATTTCGTCGGTAATGTATACCGACGGAAATAATTCTGTCTCAAAATCCGTCGGTATATACCGACGGAATAAATCCGTCGGCAAAACCGTCGGTATATACCGACGGACATATTCCGTCGGTATATACCGACGGTTTTACCGACGGAGTATACAGTTCGTCTGGAAATACGCAACGGCATGGTGACGTCAGGCGATTTTACCGACAGGCATTACCGAGGGATTCAAACTGAGATAGCCGTACAGTGACGTGGCGCTTTCACCGACGGCATCACCGACGGAATCACCGATGGAATACGTCCGTCGGAAAAAACCATTATATACCCCCATTTGCCGACACTCTCTTCCTCTGTTTCTCCTTCTTCTTCTTTCTCATCCCACCTCTCCCCTCCCAAACTGCAGCCAAACACCCATCCCAAACTCTCCACTATTCTCAACACGAGCACTCAAGTTTCTTA
>Ga0325405_1006234_pt1 | contig 12047 bp, 10 predicted proteins | sample PopdelMetagenome_21_FD_205663 | JGI IMG/M metagenome (GOLD analysis project Ga0325405, IMG submission 205663) | Populus deltoides microbial communities from Bellville, Georgia, United States - Xylem-Control-R2 | ecosystem: Host-associated > Plants > Phyllosphere > Stem > Wood/Secondary xylem...
CTTTTTTCAAGGACCAGGAAAGATCTCGGGCAGGATCTTACAGGTTGGGATTAAATAGTGCTCTGCCGTTCACGGTGGTGATTAAATTGCATGTTAGGAGATTAATGTTAATAATTAGCGAAATTATAATAATTAAATTGAATTGACCATTGTTACAGAGATAAGAGGTGATTCTCACCTCTTGCAATAAGATACTTTTGAATTTAAATACAGATCTGAGCCTATTACATCTTTTGGAGTGCAAATACAGTAAAGATAAAAATATAAAAATAAATTTAATTTTTAAAATAATAAAAATTATTTATTATTTTGAAATAAAAATAATAACTTTAATAAATAAAAATAAGTTTTTATAACCATGAATGATGTGATTTAACTAATCAGATTTTAAATTTGTATTTTAAAGATTACTAGTTTGAGTTCTATAAATTTTATAACAACTATAAATTATTAATTTTAAAATCCGTAAAATAAGTCAAGGTTAGACTTTTCATCCATACTAATATATATATATATATATATATATATATATATTCGCAGCTTAAAGTTAAAGTTAATATAAAGTATAAACGATGGATGGGGCCACCTAGTTAAGGTCGAGTAGACATTCATAGTGACAGGTGTCACAGTACTCGAGAAAGCTCGTCATGAGTCATCACCATTGCCTCCTACCGCAAACTTTAGTGTCGGTGGCCATTTTCATGCGTAAAGGCTAATTGTTACTGTGTTTTAAGAGTGTCTTAAGTTTTTATTTATTTATTTAATTTAAATTAGTTTTTTAATATTTTCTGTACTAATATTAAAAATAAAATAAAAAATACTTTAAAATACAATTATAACAAACGGAGAACAAACGGCTCTTTTAGCTTGGCTTGATCCATGGAATTTCTCACAACAAGACATCACTAGCCTTCTTTTGATATCTTTTTCCCTAGGCGGCTGGCTAGGCAATAATAGCCACCCCACTTCTAAATTAAACTCATCTCGTTCATATGAGAACCTACTAAAATGCCCTTGAAAAGTGACATAGATCCAGATCTGTTGTTACTATATACTAAAATAGTATAATTATATTTTAATTTTTCTATTCGAAAAACTTAACAAGTGCCCTCACCATTTTTAACCATCGAACCAGAAGACTTGAGGTGAATAATTATATGCAAGAATGAATAACACAAGATTTGAGGAAGTGGAAGCCACTCAGCTTCTTTCCCACGAGCCACAGAAGATGGGGGTCCTGCTGAACAATAAGTTGCTTCACCACTTGGCCAATGCTTAATTTCAAAGCAGTCTATTCAAGATTATATTTATTATTTGATCCTGTAAAGAGAAGAAAATAGTTTCTTTCCATTTCCATCATCTTGTTTTTCTTGTCGCTGTCCTTTCACACTATATTATGCAGGACTGGTGCCTTACCATTTACAATCAGCACTCAATTATCCATTAATGGAGCTGAGAAATCCCTTTATTCAGAAGATCTCGTACTTGCTTGTCCACGCAGAGGAGTGGTACAACCTTGCTTGCACAGAAATGCTCTCATCAAGATCATATCCCATCTAATAATTGGTGAACATCATCTTGTTACTGTAATCAGCAACATTGGCAAGCATTTTCCCATGCTAGCTTCCAAGATTCAGCTTCCTTGTGAAGTTTGAATGAGGTGATTAGGAGCATTATTAACCCAAATAATTCTACTTTTAGGGCAACCCCACTTGAAAGTGAAAGCTCATGTAGCTTTCTCTTTCACTGTTTTTCTACTCCTTAGCTAGAAGAAGAGAAGATAAACCAAGCCCTGTAGCACGGCAACGCTCATCTCCCTCCACCTAGCTCCAAATTTATCGTCGGTTTTTGCACAGATTCTTGAATCATCTGCCATGACCATATATAGCTTCATTTCCCACCAGCCAGCAAGGCATTCCCACTTATTAGCAATTAATAAAGATTGTTTCCTAATTCAAATATATTCTTGAATATCTAGTGTTGATTACTACCCCACCTTTAATTTCTTCTGTCTTTTGTTATGATTTTATCGATGTCCCTTGCATGTGAGCATAAGAAAAAACAACTTTTCTATTTCTTTATTTGATATTGAAGGTATTTTTCAAGATAATATATATATATATATATATATATATATTTGTGTGTGTCTGTGTGGCACATGGATGTGTAGTTCCTTGTCTGATTATCTGTTCTAAATAAAAAAGAAGAAAAAAGTTGACTAAATCTTCTACATAGTGTGCAATTTAGTGAATTTGTTGAAATCTATAATATGCTTGCTTCGAGATATTAATTTGACATTAATTAATAGTCACACTATAAATAAATAAATAAAGTAATATATACTCCTAGTAGATGATCATCCAGCTTCCAAGAAGCTACACATAAATTAATGGTTCAGAATTCTAAACTGGAATTTAATTTAATCTACTTAATTTTGCATCTTCTATCCTGCACGAAATCATCCATAAAATATGCATTGATTATGAAAACTTATAGTAGAAGGAACAACATTTGAGGGACCGAGTGAACGACACATTGCAAGACGACCTATTTATTTTAGTGTTTTAAAAAAATTAATTTTTTTATTTTCAATTAATATTTTTTTAATGTTTTCAAATTATTAATATCAAAAATAACTTTTTTAAAAATAAAAAATATTATTTTAAAATATTTTTAAACTATCGGAATACTACCAGTAAATGCCAGTAACTTGTATCAGCATCTTCAATTAAATAGCTCAAAAACAAAAATTTCCAAACTTTCAACACAAAAAGATAATAAAATACTATCCAGAGAGCAGTAAAAGCATAGATGCTCTAAAGGGAAAAGGAATCAAACTCATAAAACCAGAATATTAAATTTATAACAACTGGCTCTTATTTTATTTGAAAATCTATCCATCATTTCTTTATTTAAGAAGGTGCCCCAGAAAGCTTCAAAGCAAGGTCAGTGACCTATAGTGAAGAAAAACAAAAAAAAAATGGATGCCAAAGCTCTCTTCTTCTTTGCTTTGTTGTCCTTCTCAGCTGTGTCGGTCAGGCCGGCCATAGCAGAAAATGAAGAAGACCCTGGTCTTGTTATGAACTTTTACAAGGATACATGCCCTCAAGCTGAGGACATTGTCAAAGAACAAGTTAGACTCCTTTACAAGAGACACAAAAACACTGCATTTTCTTGGCTAAGAAACATCTTCCATGACTGTGCTGTTCAGGTAATTAAGTCTTGCTTTTATTCCCCTTTTTTGTTTCCGATTTTGTTAGTTCTTGATGATCATGCATGTCTTGTTTTGTAGTCATGTGATGCTTCACTGCTGCTGGACTCAACAAGGAGGACCTTGTCCGAGAAGGAGACAGACAGGAGCTTTGGCCTCAGGAACTTTAGATACTTTGACGATATCAAAGAAGCTGTTGAAAGAGAGTGTCCTGGAGTTGTTTCCTGTGCTGATATTCTTGTCCTGTCTGCTAGAGATGGCATTGTTGCGGTACTTCCCTGATTTAAACTTCATCAGTCTTGTCTTTGATTCTTTTAAGCGATTTTTTATCCTCTCTGCTTGGTCTAGAAGAAGGCATGTTTTGGCCAGATTGGGCTCTTTTGTAGTTTGCATGGCAACTTTTACTGAATTTGGTGTCTCCAGTTTGAGTCTTTTTCCCTTTCAGGTCACTTAAGACAGGTTTTCTCAGGATATTAGATGCTCTATTTCTGACAGGATTTGTAATCTTCAGTCTATTTTAGCTTGAATGTAGAGTGATTGCTGAAATTTGTCCAGTACGTACTTTTATAGTAAATGGAAGTTTAATGTGGCCTAAACTTTTCTTGATTTCAGCTAGGAGGACCTCATATCCCTCTCAAAACTGGAAGAAGGGATGGCAGGAAGAGCAGAGCAGATGTGATCGAGGACTATCTCCCAGACCACAATGAAAGCATATCTGTTGTTCTTGACAGGTTTGCTTCCATGGGTATTGACACCCCTGGACTGGTTGCCTTGCTAGGTATTAACATGTAAACCTCAAATGGTAGCTTTATAGTCATGAATCCAGGTGTCCCCATTACTAAAAAGTTGTTTTTTCTTTCTTTTTTCTTTTTATGTCCAACAGGAGCTCACAGTGTTGGGAGAACTCACTGTGTGAAGCTGGTGCACCGTTTGTACCCGGAAGTTGACCCAGCACTAAACCCTGACCATGTTGAGCACATGCTTTACAAGTGCCCTGATTCAATCCCAGACCCTAAAGCTGTCCAATATGTGAGGAATGACAGAGGCACACCCATGGTTCTAGACAACAACTACTACAGAAACATATTGGACAACAAGGGCTTGTTGATAGTGGATCACCAACTAGCCACTGACAAGAGAACAAAGCCTTACGTGAAGAAAATGGCCAAGAGTCAGGATTACTTCTTTAAGGAGTTTTCTAGGGCTATCACCATTCTTTCTGAGAACAACCCACTCACCGGTACCAAGGGTGAGATCAGAAAGCAGTGCACTGTTGCAAACAAGCACCACTAGAAACTTTGATTTGCTACATGTCAAACTCAAGTACTTCTCTTCCTTGTTTACAACGAGGGAGAAGAGTCTGAGATTTGCAGAATAAGATATTTTCTTTAGAAATGGGTGTTGTTATTGCTATTCAGTGGCAATTAAGATAGTTGTGGTATTAATGTTGGTTTAACTGCCCTGTTTTTAGCCTGGTTAGGCCCGCTCCTCTTGTTGTTGTGGTTTGTGAGATTAATGTTGGTGATGGTCATGGTGGGTTGATGGGATGTATGTATAGATGGTAGATGGTGGCGATGGTGTGTGATGATCCATGTGTTTTGAAATGATAATAAGTTATTGATGATTCATGTCTGCAAATTTCTATCACATAGGCCACCATTGATGGCTCTCCCTCTTTGAATATCTTAATTGAATTGGAATTTAATGAAGCAGCAGCTCCCCCACCCACAATGTAGCTAGATGGCATCAAGCAAGATGACTAAAATAAGAAAGGGCAAACAAAGAATTAAGAAAGAGCAAAAGAAGGGTGGAGAAACACGAAGGACAAGGTTTTTTTTATCTGAGATAATGTTTGTTTATGGATTTTTGCGCACTAGATGTCCCTTTTGTGGTAGGTAAAAGAGACAGATCATGCAGTTGTGGAGTGTAGTGAAGAGGTGTGGGTCTCAGCCTCAGACACACTTGGAGACAAAGGACAAAGGAAGTGAGCCTTGTGAGGGAGTGAGTGACTACGTTAGTAAATGATGGCTTCTGGTTTCCTTTCTCTCTGTTCATGTGGGATTTTCAAGTGGTTGCATTTTATATACGTGTAGCATCATGCTGGAAACTATTTTAAAAATAACCTTAACCGACACAAGTTGAAAAGGAAAAAAAAATTTAAAATAACACGAAAAATAAAGAAGGAAATTTGAAGATAACTAGGAAAATAAGAAAAATTCTGAAACAACATTTTAATTTGGGCATGGCTAGCACTAGCAAGCTATCTCCACGAGGATTAGAGCCTGTAAAAGCAATATATCTAGATTTTTTTCAACACTGAACTTTCCGAATCCATCTATCCAAAGTTTGCTTATGTGGGAGACTGCAGATTCTCTATTTCAGAGTTTTTTGAGTGTGATTTGCCAATTAAAAACACACTTAATGCCAAAATATCAGTTTAACAGAGTTAATTATTCTTCACTACAGTACAAGCATGGCAGTAGTTTGACCACTGTAAGAAGGTGAAACTATAAATTGTAATCCAAGGACCAAGAATGATCTATGAAAGGGATAATTTAAACCATTTAGTGGCAGTGGCCTTTCATACATGGATTATTGATTTTTGTTAATAAATTAAAGTAGCGTTTAATTATTGTCTTAAAAAAACAAAACAGAGTGTACCTTCTATTTTAAAATAACAAAAATTCATTTCAAAATTATTTCAGAGATATTTGTTTTATATCTTTGTTTTTATCATTTCAATTAACTACGTTTTTGTTGATCCTGTATCCGTTTCTTTTGCTCTGAGATATTAATTTTCAGTACAAGTCACATGTCCAGTTCATTTATATATTGTTCAATGATGAAGTGACTAAGCTGCAGCATTTCACTATAAACTGGCATAGAACAATTACAGCGAGTTGAATTACATACCAGCTGTGCAAGAGAAGACAAAAAATGCACCACATTGCAACTTCCTATGATAAGATTTATTTCCTAGAAGTGTTAGATGATGTCATCAAAGACACACACACACACACACACACACACACACATATATATATATATATGGCTACCGATCCATGGGTTTCAGCTTAGTAATGGGACTTTTGTTTCTGTACTGCTTGAACTGCTATCAGAGTCAATATCAGATTCCTTCAGGGTCACTTCATTCTTCTCATTCTTTTCTGGCACTTTGGGAATTAGAGAACACAAAGAAGGATGGCTGTAATAAGGCTGATGGTGTATGGAAATGTAGTTTGCAGTAGATGGAAAAGGTCGATAACCATATGTGTTGGCATAAGGACTTGAAGGAAATGCACTTGGTGCTGACCAATATATCATAGGCATGAAACTATTTGCTGGCTGTGGTGGGAACATATGATATGGGGTTTGGTTATGGTAAGAGACATTAGGACTGTCAATTACTTGGCTTGGGACTGCTGGAGTATCAGGTGGAGTTTGATATGGGATGGCCTGGAATGCTGCCATTGCATGGGTTTGCATTGAGGAATATCCCATATGCCCAAATGGGGCGGGAGGTGCAGAGGTTGATGGCACAGACTCGGGAATTGATGATCTTGGAAGATTATGAGGCTTACTTGAGGAGTTTGATTGTTTCTTTCCCTTTGATTTTGTTAAAGTTGTTTTCCCTGTTAACTTCTTTGACTCTGGACTGGCCTGCCAAGGAGCAAGAAAGCAACAAAATCAAATTTAAGTAGTTAAATTCTTAAGAGGAGATCACCAAAGAGATGGCATAATCCTACTACATCACAAGTCTTTTCCGGTGAAAGAAACAACTCCTCCCCTTCTGCGTCCTCATCTGTCCTGCAAGAGAGAATTTCTGCATTATGTGAGTAATGTTCTCGAAGATGAAGCAGTTTAAGAGTCGGTAGGTGTTGAGCAAAGAACAGGAATGAGCAAGAGACAAGTTTATTAATCTTCATAAATCCTCAGTCCTGACCTTCTCCTGAAGTCCACCCTAACAAATCAGAAGAGATGGTTCATTGTATTGTTCATGACCATCTCAATCAATGTTGCTAATTCTTATCTCAATCATTGTATTGTTCAAGTTTATGTATATATGATACTTCAGAACAGAAGTTCAATGCATGTGGTTCAATATGTAGCATTAAGCTTCAATCTTTGAGCATTCATCTACCTGTAGTATTTTTGCAGCAAGTCTAAGTTCCGGTATTTGGTTTCTCTTTGTACCAGGTCATCAGGAAAGCCAGCCATGAATAGAAGTGTGATTCCTAAGGCCTTGAAGAAGAAGCTCCCACTGCGTATGTGAACTAGCATTGCCATTCGGCACAACAGTGGCCCGAAAGACTTGAGCTTGTTTCGTCCCATCCGCTGCCTGACATATCTGAAAAGAAATGATCACACAGATATCTTTAGATCAGGCTATAAGAGTATACAACTCGGTAAGAACCTAGCAGAAATGCCAGAAGATAAGTACTTACTCATTTTGAGGAAGATTTCTTGTCCTCCCACCATACTTAATACAAAGAAAAAGGCATGATGGGCAACTAGGATCTGATCGGCGCATGTCCTTCTCTTCCTCAAGAATCTGAACTGGACATAGCGTTGGATTCTGCCGATTTGGATAAAATATTTTCCTTTGAATTCCTGGATTCTCATATAGCACATACTCCTGTCAACAAACTATTCCCTGTCACTGATTCTTTTGTTGATTTACGTTGAAACAATTGTAGACATGGAAGGTTAACATGGTCTATTACAAGTAATGAAAGGCTGGCTAATAAAAACAGGATAAAGTACTAATTCTGAAACCATAAGCACTCTCATTGTAGTCATATTTTTTAGCAGCTATTCTGATACCATTATACGGAGGAGAAAACCGCAGATTTTCAAAAGAGAATAGCTTACCCCTGGATCTTTCGGTGAGACGTATGGTTCACCCTTCCGTAGAATGCTAAAATGATTGAAGTCTAATTCATACATATCATCACAACCATGCCTTATACCAAGAGATGCAAACACTATGATTTTTCTGATGGTGTGGGACTGAGCATTTCTCAATAGAAGGACTTCAGACTCGAGTATCCTCTTTATTTCCTTGGGACAGAAAGCTATCTTTGGAGGCTTTCTAAGCAATGATACATTTCCAGGTCGAGTGTGACAAGCCTCCTTAGGTACAAAATCATCTGCTTCTGTCCTGCGAGATTCCTTATTTTTAATTTCTCTGTTGTCATGATTTCGAGCATCTGCGCAATCATGAACTAGTTGTTTCTCTGGTGGAAGGCCATCATTCTTTCTATCTTCATTTCTTGCTTGGTTCAGATGTTGAAATGTTTGCTCCCTCTGTCCACCAAAGGAACTTTCAAAGCATGGTAACTTTATTGCCTCACCAACACTATCTTCATGAAGATTTTCTTTTAGTTCAATAGCACCCACATGGACCACATCCGTTTGTCCATTACTGTGATCAATTTTATTATCAGCTTCTACACATTCATCTTCTTCGTCAGTATCATCTGTATCATTACAATCTGCAGCAGAGTCATCACCTTTCAGTTTTTCAAGCTGCGAAAACTGAGTCTCATCCATGCTCATCCAATTGACTAAGCAGTCTTCAAGATTTGCATCTTTGGGAGGAATATTGAATGGAATCTCATGCTTTATCTGTGAAACCATCCCAACATCGACTACATTTCCATTTTGAACACCATTTTGGGCCACTTTTAATTTCTGTCTTTTGAACCTCTTAAGCCTTCTTTCTGTTGCATTGATAGAGCTGCCCTGAGAGTGAGCAAAAGACTGTCCATTAAAATTTATCTCGCATAAAATTGCTAACAATATTAGAGCACAAGAGAATTAATTTAACAGTAGAAACTTATTGATATCTTAATCCATTAGTTATAAACTTCTTCTGTATAAGGCTCCTGGATCATTGATCAAAGATAGATAGATAGATAGATAGATAGATGCTCAAAAACAAGTGAGAGGCCGATCATCAGAAACAGGAAAAATAGAATTTATTAAATTAAGAGCAGCTCCTAAGTCCTAAACTATCACCAACCATCCATTCACAAAGACTTGTTTCATGCTTAAACTAAAACATTAATGATTGTTCAAAAAAGGAAAAGAACATGAAGCATCTTTGACAGTCAAAAGACTTAAATATGAGATTGGTGATCATACTTGTCTGTGTGTGATCAAGGACCCCTTGTGATCTCTTTCCTGTATTTGAGCTTCAAGTACAGATATTTTCTCCATAAGCTCAGCATTCTTTTCTCTTTCCCTTAGTAGTTCTGCAGATATCTCTGCAATAACATTGACAGTATTCTCTTCTTTCACTTCTTGCTCTATTGAACACAATGCAGAAGCATTGACCAAGCTAGCACATGATGGAAGCTCCACCATTGAACCCGAACAGTATAAGAAGTCTATACACTCTCCAAAACTTATAGCCTAGAACTAATTACCCTCACAGACATAGTGAGATACCCGCCAATAAAAAACACCTAGAAATGGTTCAAAGATCAAGACTTCAAGAAGAGAGAAACATTTTTAAAAGCAAAAAGCTACTTCTTGGACTGTTGAAGTACTACACTCTCAAAGCAAAACTTAGATAAACAAGGTGGTTTTGAGAGCAAAAAGATAGGCTAAGGACTATACCATTGTCAAAAAGGGTTCATTAATGGAAGAGTTAAAGAGAAGGAAAGGGGACTGTTTATAGATTGAGTAGCAAGTTAAACTGTGAAAGTTGAAGTATAAACAATACAAGTAAATGGAAGAGTAAGAAGAGAAAAAATAGGAGCCTTTTTGGGTTTCGATTTTCTGTTTTGGTTGTGTAATAGCAAAATAGAGCGGCGAGAGGCTAGGCATGCAATACCACTTGCATTCTCTCTTTCTTACAATCCTTTTGTTTTCTTTCGTTGAATTTCCAATGAATTCTCTTATAATTTAATTTAAATTTAATTAATAAATAAATTTAATTTATATATATTTTTTAAAAGATAAAATTTATTCTATTCTATTTATTTTATTACTCATTTTTACATTCATTTAATTTTTTAAAAACCTAGAACACCATAACTATATACAGAAAAAGTCTCAAAATACTTAATTTTATTCAATCAAATCCTCACTTCTTCACTTGTTAAAAGATTATTATAACCTTTCATGTAAAAAAACACTAATTATATCGAATATAAAAAATTAAATAAGAAAACTATTCCCTTTAAATAGAAAAAAAAACAACTAGAAAAGCATAAAAATACAAAATAAAAAATTAACTACAAAAAATATTTATCTTTTCAAATAATCTCTTGCATCACTTTCTAACACATTTTCTTAAACCCACAACTACCTTATACTTAATTTTAATAATTAAAATAGTTAAAATATAAATTGTAAGATTTTATCTCGTAATTATTTAAATGGCCAACGTCATAGGATTCCTTTTCATTTAATCTTAAATTTCCATGACTTTTGTCAAGTGCTTTGCTCTGATCTCATCATAGACCAAAGTCATTAACACTTACAAGAAGGCACTTACTCTTGAAATAGCAAGTCTCCGTGTATATATATATTAAAAGGCTGTATTTTACCAACACATCACTTTGTTTAAGATGGTGCATTGTGCTTTCTTGTCCTTGTCTTAGGGTTCATGGCCTCATATTTTATAGTCTTTGATCAAGAAAATTACCTCTTAGATTATTGGAAACAGTTTGCGATTCTGATATAATTAATACAGCAATGTCTTGTTCTACAAGTGGTGTGCTTGTGCGTGTGTGTGCGCCCCGTTTTTAAGCAAGCTAGCTAGGAGCATCCTAGGCACTCATCAATCATTCTATTTATTAGATAGTAACTCTACCAGGCTAAAATGCTTAGCGAAATAATTTAATTATATTATATCAAAACAACTGTTACCAGTTTCCAATCAGGACAAGAGCATGCTGTTAATGGACAATCTGGACAGCCATTGATTACTCTCGCCGAGCTCTATTCACTCTATTTGGATACTTGAGAATATGATAATGATAAATATTTTTAAAAATAACCACAGTCATAATATTAAAAACCCTACAAATCATGAATTGAACTTGATTCATGTCAACTCGTGATTAGGCGAGTCGCCAGTTAACTCGCTAGGTTTTACAACAACGTTGCACGTAGATAGGAGGTGTCCATCACTAAGAGAGGAGCCCTAATTAGCAAAGAATATATGAGAATGGACATGGAGGAGTAATGATTATAAATACTGCAAAATGAAAAGATCTATCTGCTGTCTGTCTGCCTTGACAAGAGAGTCCATGACCCTTTTCCCCATGTATAAAGGCAGAAAGAAATAGTGTGCACACGTGCATATAATTTTGTAACCCTAGTTTTTGCAATATACAAATCCAACCTCACGTGGAAAGGTTACCTAAGTGCTTGTCTCTAATGAAATTTCGTGTCAGGGGAATATGAAGCTTGAAAACCTCGGATACCTATCCTTCTAATTTTAAATTATGCCCACCTTCTTAATTAATTAATTAATTATAATTAAGAAACTAACCAGCCCCTCAAAGCCTGATTTTCTTAGTGATCAAGGGAGATGAACACAAGAGAAAGTTGGTTTAATGATCCTGGGGTTGCTCAACAATGGTTAAATGAGATTTGGGTACACGTATTATCCATTTTTTTAATGGCATCCTTCATTTTTTTAAAAAAAAATTTAATCTATTCTGTTCATATCATTAATGATGTTATCTGATATTAACTTTGAAATATGCTTTATTATATTTGAAAAAAGTCATAAAAAATAAAAAATAGAAGGAAAAATTAAGATTTATAAGGTCTTATCAATAATTCTATCCCCTCACATATAATTAATCATTTAAAA
>Ga0325405_1006235_pt1 | contig 12047 bp, 6 predicted proteins | sample PopdelMetagenome_21_FD_205663 | JGI IMG/M metagenome (GOLD analysis project Ga0325405, IMG submission 205663) | Populus deltoides microbial communities from Bellville, Georgia, United States - Xylem-Control-R2 | ecosystem: Host-associated > Plants > Phyllosphere > Stem > Wood/Secondary xylem...
TCGTTAGCCAGTTAAGTGTCTGAAACATTCTTGATAATTAAAACAACAGTCCCAAAGAGAAAACCCAACATTCTGAAGGGAGGGTCCCAAAAGCTATGAAAAGGTAGGTAACATATGCTGAACTTCTTTCCCAGAAAAGAACATATAATATAATCGTTGTACGGAATCAGGAAGCCAGCTAGTTTTGCTTGGAATGTTGTTGAGGACCTGGTACAATGATAATGAAACAGAACATGAAGGATTTTTTGCTGCAAAAAATCCTTTCTGAAAGGAAAAAAAAAAAACACGGGGTTGTGGTGCACACGTGAAGGTTAAAATTATAAGGTCTGGTTATGGTTTTAGCTTGGACCACCTAACTGATCAGAGCCCTCTGTGCAGTTGAAGCAGAGAAAAAACACAGCGAAGGAAAAAAAAGAGCTTTAGCTCTCCTGAAATTGCTGTAATGGAAACGGGGGTATTTCGGAGGCAATATGCCATTCTAGAAGTTCGATATTGCTTCCCTGCCGACCACTCATTTTATGTATCAAAAAACACTTAATAAGGTTTTGTTTAAACAATCTTTTTAACCTCAAGGGTTATTCCAATGATAAAGGTCTTTGGCTTAAAAGATATGGTTTTTTTTTACGTTCAGGGTTCCAATTTTATTGACTACATTTTCTTGGGGTCATGATGTTGATGGTGTAAAAAACAATGTTTATTCATGTGTGAAGAAATTTTTGTGGGCACGAGCACAGGAGTTCGAGAACTAATTGAGATATGTAAGTTAGTTCGAACATTTTAATTTAAAAAAAAAAACGGGTTCGGTTTTGTTGGAATGTTATGGTATCTTCATTGACTTTTCTCTTCTAGCTATATACATTTTTTTAATCAAACATACATATAAATCATAACTTATACATGGTTATTAAAAATAAAAAAAAGTTGTGCCTAGCTTTTGGATCCGAATTACTTTCTTTATTTTTATATTTAGAAGTAACAAACAACGTATGTTTTTGGGCTCCACAAAAGAACACACACTAGATTTCTCTGGACACAAAACAAAAACACCTAAAATTAAGCAAATCAGAGAATAATCCAAGGTTGGGGGGACCAGCCGGAGCCATGGCCCCCGAGGATTAAAATCTGAATAACTTTTGAAATTTACAGCTGCAGCCTTCGAAAGCTCCCTGCCTCAATTCGAACATTGAATGAAATTCATGGTTGAAAACCCTGTCTAACAGCAACCATTGACTTATTCAAAAAGAAAATTAAGAATTCCTGATGTTATGGAATCTCTACGCAAAAGTAAATAGGCCTAAATTCGGATCCACAGCAATTTTCTAAAGGATAATCGATCGACTTCTACCGCCTTTAATCCTACACGTCTTGTGTTAAAATACCACGTCCAGATTTCATGTTGCTTTCGTTGCAGACTATAAAACAATATTGCAGGCAACAGCGTAGAACTCACAACTTTTTTTTTTCTATGCATGAGAGTCCACAAACTCTCAATAGCAGTGAAATATATTATCTGACCATATATATTATATATAAAAAAAGGTATCCGACTATATTGACAACGGTTCAGTCTCTTGCTAAATAGTTCTTTTGTTGGTATTTGCAAAGGGTTCGTTGTCGGTTCACTCGAGCACATTTTTATCCAGGACTGATTTGTTTTTTATTCCACAATAACCCCAAGAATGACGACCCAACATGATAACCTATACACTTGATCCCATGTAAAATAAAATAATAGAGCTAATTGTCAAGATTTTGTGCTATCCCGACATTATACTTCCTGCAAAGGTTCATAAATATTTCTTACCAGGGATAATAAGATTAAGTTGGTAAAGATTGTAACAAAAAAATCATTTCAAAAGAAAGAGATTGTAATATATAATCCTTTTTTTATTTTTTTAAAGTGGAGTCCAAGATATAAATAATAGAATGACTTTAGTTACTCATCCACTAAGGATTATACAATTTATTTGGGTATGCCCAAAAAATTTTATTTTTTTAATTGTCAAAAGAAAGGATTGCTGCGGCTGCCTTATATATGGATGGAAACATCTAGAATTTGGAATATTTGTTGGGCTTGTTTTGCTGCAGTGACGGCTTAATTTGCTCTCTTTCTTTCTTTCTTTCTTTCTTTCTTGGGGAAATGGTCTTGATTTCCCACTTGATCACTAGTTGTTTCGGATGAAGGGAACAACTGGGGGTTGCGATTGGAGGTTATGCCTTTTGATTCATTCTGGCTAACTTTTGCCTCGTTTTCGTTCTTTATTTCTTTGCTTGTTCAGCTGGCATTCAACGTTAAGAATCAGCACCAGTACTCATAAAATATTGTTTTGTTCTCTGCATGTGTTCTTATATTATTTTTCTGTGGAGTGAGAGTGATGATCATCTTGTTCAGCTGATTTTTCCCCTTCTTTTATTTTTGAAGTTTCTTAATGTATGAAGTCAAGTTTATTAATAAGAAAATACAATAATCAGATCTAAGAACTTTGCAGGTGACAAAGTTTTTGTACCCAAAAAATTAAATTAAAGCAGCAGTTGAGAAGAACTCGCGATCAGCCATAAGCCCTTTACCACAGGAAAACCCAAATCAAGAATTGATACAAGACAGAATATTTAAAAAGAGAGAAAGAGAAGGGACGACGGGAACATACCTTAGGGTTGCAAATATAAGTAAATAAAGACAAAAGGATATTTCATAAAATCTTTTTATTTCATGGTTGTGAATATTTCTATTCTAGGAGTGTTCAAAGGAGTGGGTAAAAGCGTGAGTTCTTTTATCTTGCCACATTTATTTTCTTTACCTAATATGATTCTTTATGGCTTATTTTACATTAAAAAAGAGTTTTGTTAGTAAGTGCATAAAATCATTTCCAAAGATAAACACGTCTCCGATATTCAATATTATATTCAGCATCCATTCGTTAAACTTTTTCAAATAAGCTTTAGTACTATCCCTCTCTTTCACGAGGAATGATGAACGATTTATTTGAAATTGTGATAGCGGTTATGAATTAAAGTGTTTTTTGTTTAGAAATATATTAAAATAATTTTTTATTTTTAAAAAATTATTTTTAATATTAGCATATCAAAACAATTTGAAAACATAAAAAAATTATTTTAAGTGAAACAAATAAATTTTTTTTAAAATTTAAGAGAACACGGTTTGAAACGTATTCTCAAACACACTTGAATAGTTCAGTTAAAATTTTTCATTTTAAAAGGTACTTGTATTGAAATGAGTAATCGGTTTGTTGAATAAAAAACAAATTGAGCATGGAATGAGATTTCAAATTGTGATATCAAGTTGTTGAAGACTCACAAAATAAGACTGGAAGAATCTTGCACATTATATATATAGCAAAAAATCATCATCCTTTAACATTGTTGTGCATTCTTTCACAATTTACTATAGATTAGAACAGTGTATTTTTTAAAAAATTCACTTTAATCCTTGAGCTTTTATTTTACGTGATTTGGCCATTTGAAACCCAAATTAGCTCCTAATTACATATTGTTTTAGGGGAAGAGTCATAACCCAATTTTTGACCATTTTATTTTTATTTTTATTATTTTTTTACTGAAAAAAATGATGAAAAACAAGTAAAAATAAAATAAATGAAGAATGAATTAATATTTGGGTTAAGGGCAACATGATTGGAAGTTTAAAGATTTAATTAAATTCTTGACTAGTTTAATTAATCAAATCAAGGGCTTAATTGGAGAATTGATAAGATTTGAGACTTAATTGAGCTTGGAATTAATTTAATTAGTCAAATCAAGGGTTTAATCGGAGAATTGATAAGTTTTGAGACTTAATTGAACTTGGAATTAATTTATTCAGGGACTCAATTGAAAAACTATCAAAGTATAGGGCTGATTCTGGTCAAATTTGCAAGAAATTAAAACCCAAGGACTGGACTGCAAAAATTCAAAATGTCAAGGATCAAAACGCAAATGGCCATTAACATTAACACTGTTCATCTTCTTTACCCGAAAAAAGAAGAAAAACGGATGTCTTTATTGCATTAAAATCCATGCGACTACATGGCATTCTCTGGTTATAAAAACCAGAGAAGGAGAACCAACAAAGAGGGGGGAACAAAAGGAGGGAAATTATACAGAGGGGAGCAAATTTTTTGCCCCTGTTTCTGCTCAAAGAAACAGAGGCGTTCGTGCCTCACCATGGTGAGGCACGAACGCGTGAAGAAAGAGGGGACAAGGAGGAATTGGACTGAAAGGGGGGAAGACAGGGGAAACCACAGGACTGGGGAAGAAAGAAACCAAAGAAAAAAAAAACTGGAGAAAAGGAGCAGAACTGACGAGAGAGAGAGAGAGAACCAAACGAAACAAAGAGGAAAGACTGAAGAAAAACTGGGAAGAGTGAATCGAGAGAAAAGGCGGGCACGCGAAAAAAAAATGAAGAAAACAGAGGAGGAATAATAGAACCGGGGAGAGGAGGAACAAAAAAAGCTAGAGGCTGGTCAGAGAGAGACGGAGAGAAAAACAGAACCGAGAGACTAAAAAAACCTGGGGAAAACTGAGAGAAGAGGAGACAAAAAAAAAACGGGGAAAACAGAAACAGAGGAAGAACTGAAAAAATAGAGGAACAAACCAAGAACCACAGAAAAATGAAGGACGAACAGTGACCAGAAAAAGAAGAACCACCCGAGAGAACCGACTTTGTCTTCATCTTCAAGAGCAGCGTCTTCATCTTCAGGAGCAGCAGACCAGGTAAGTAAACTTCTCTTCCCCTGCTTTTCATTTTAATTCACCGGCTACTGTTTACTTTGAATTTTAATTCACACATTCTAACTCATTTCCTCTATTCTGCTCATGCACGCGTGAAATCACTTCACGCGTGCTTTCTTTGATTTTTGCCCAGCCAGGTCACTGGCTTGGGCCAGTGACCGGACTGGGCTGGCTGGGTCTAGCCCAGCCCATGTGGGCTGAGCTGAGCCCAGCCTAAAAAATATATGCCGGACCGGGCCCGGTCAAAAAAATAAAAAATAAAATGTGTATGTATGAATAAAAATAATATAGATTTATTAGTTTATTCACTGATGTCAGAATCATGAATAAAAATACCGGTTTAAATTTATATTATTCATTGTATTTTATTTTTATTTAGCAAGAAAAAAAATAAAATTATGCATGTGTAAAAATAAATTTATTTTGTTTGTTTATTCACTGACACCAGAGTCAGGAATAAAAAATACTGATTTAAATTTATTTTTTTTATAGCTACGTAATATTTATCAACGTCAGTGTTGGAAGTATCCGTAGTTGAATATTTATTGACGCTAGAGTCAGGAATATTATAAGCAAATTATCATAGCAAAAACTAATAAACATTTAGCAATATAAGACAAAACCAGCAATGCAGTCTGCCTCAAGCAGAACGTTTAAGGGGTGATAATATCTTTCCTTTTACGTAACCAGTCCCGAACCATAGAATCTCTGTTGAGCAATTAGGGTTTCTAGTGACCATAATACTAGGTGGCGACTCCTTAAACAAGACTTTTTTCCTAAAAGAACAAGATGTCAGATATCTATTCTTTTTCCATAAATCAAGAGATTATTTTTTAAGGTCGCCGCGATGTTGGGTGCGACAAGAAGAATTGAATTAAAAGCTAAGGGACTGAAGTGAAAATATCTAGTAACATTAAGGGCAGCTTAAAAGTTTCGTTGAAACATTCATTTTAATATCTTCTATTTTTTAGGTATAAGGTGACCAGTTCCTTAAATTTCAAGACAATACATTTTGGTATCTAATTTTATTTTCCTCTTTTTTAGTACTTTTCTATTGGGAGGAAAGAGAGGAAGCAACCGGATTCTGGCTTAGAGAGAGAAAGTGATCTTTTGGGAAGATTCTGGCCGCCAAAACGATTAATTTTTATGTTAAAATGTTTCATATGATGAGGGGGCTTATGTTTAGGTTTTTTTTACCTTAAAAACACTTAAAACAACATATCTGAGCTCGGGAAGAATTTTTATTCCGAGTGAATTTCGGGTTTTTTGGCGGTTTTTTAGATTTTTGGTGGTCATGAATTGGTTTGACACGGTCTTTAGAGTGTTTTCTAGGTGTTTTGGATCAAAATGGGTTGAAAATGAGATTTTAGGGTAAAAAACAATGGACCCCATTTTTGCGGCCACCATAGTGGTCGGATTTTGGATTGGGTCAAGCAAAGCATTATTATTTTTTTTTTGCAAGATCATGTCGTCCGCCCTATTAAACTTTAAAAAAAAGGCTTGCGCTTGGGCCTAATGTTATAGGCCCGAGCACGGGCCGTTGCATCATTGGGCTAGGCATTAGACCTGGCTTACTAAGCTCACGCCCTGACCTGATTCTTTATTTTGTGTTTCAGTTTTTTAAAATATAATGCATTATTTATGTATATTTTCTCAAATAAATTTTTTATTTATGCTTTAATTAGATTTTTATTATTTTTAAATGATATTAAACGTGTTTAGTTTTTAGAGATGAGGATATGATTCATCTGTGATTTCTTGATTTTATATAGATTAAATGTTTTTTTAATATTGATTTTTTATAAGATTTTTCATACATGCAATCTTGCATTTTTTTTTAATTACTGTTCAATAAATTTTATATGTTATATGCAACCTCGTATTGCTTTTTTTATATAATTATTGTTCAATAAATTTTATGTCGATGTCAGTTTATATTACAAATTTTATGTGTTTTTTATTATAAATTTATTTTGATAGAGGAATTTATTAAACATGACTAGGTAAATTACTTGTGTTGCGATGTAAGATGTTTTAATCTTTAATTTTTGCTTGGTTTTCTTAATTTCATTTTTGTTTGTTGTTGATGAATTTTTTTTTTCATTACTTTACACAATAGTTATAGGTTGTTTAATTAGATGCGTTCATAAGTTTTTTGATTTACAAGAGTTTATATATATATATATATATATATATATATATATATATATATATATATATATATATATATATGCAGAATTTGGTAGAGAAAACTATTTGACCAATGCTTGCTCAAGAAAATTTAAAGGCTTTAGTTGCTCTTAGGTTGTTTTCTCTTGGAGCAAAAATTTACTTTTTAAGACAAGTGTTTAAAGTATGTTACCATACTCATTTTATACACTGAATTCAGACATATAGATGAATACATAAAATGTTTTTGCAAATACTTAATTAAGTTGTTCAGATCCTTATAGTAACAAAAAGTTGACAAGTATTTGTTACTCTTTACCTGCTAACAGTTCTTGGGACTTCACTTCTCACTCAAAAGTTGGGCTTTCATACTTTTTTTGTTCATTATGTAACTTTTTGTTTTGAGTTGCTCAAATAATGTCTATGTTAAATTGATGTCTCTTTACATTTTACAATTTTATTCTTACATGAAATTTGAGAAAGTTTAAGCAAGTTTTTTACATGTTATTTATTTATTGCTTCAAAGCTAAATCATATATATTTTAATGCTACCAGCTTTTAATTGCATAGTTATCAGACCTGACCCGATTCGATAGATCAACCCGGACCCAGGTGACTCGGGGCCTTGACCGGGTCTGTTTCATTCAAAAATCAGGCCTACCATAGGCTCGAAGAAAACCGTTCTACTCGCTGGGTCAACTCGAAACTCGAATGACCCGGCAAAACCCGATAGAGACCTAGTTTTTTTTTCAAATGTGTTTTTTTCCTAACCAGAAACCCCTCTTTTTTCATCATTTTCAATTGGTTACTAACTCATATCAAAGTTCATTATATAAATACTAGAAGAGTGTTTTATTTTTTTAATATGAGATTTGAAACTCATTATTATATATACTTTATGTTGATCTCAAAGATAATTTTTATGGTTTTGATGCGTTGATCTCAAAGATAATTTTTTAAAAATAAAAAAATATCATTTTGATGCATTTCAACATAAAAATATTTTAAAAAGCAATTACAATCACATTTACAAACAAGCAATTTATCTAGTGATGTGCGGGCCAGTTGTAATAACTTTGTCTCCAATTGTTGGAGCATATAAGGCTGCATGCATGTCGAGTTTTTAATACTATGATTATTAATAATTCAATATTGTATGAATGCTATTTTTTAATTTTTATAGATTTAAAAATTAATGTGTTGGTTCATTTTTTATATGTTTCAACGAAGGATCGTCTCGGAGCTATTAGTTAACAGATTCAGGTTGAGCATTAAAAAGATAAGCTTAAAATTGATGCGAGTCAATGGAACCAGATAGCAAATTTCCCCAGAATCATAGAGGAAGTAGGAAGGGAGGGGCACAAGGCCCCATTGAAAGAGAGAGAGCACCACTCTGCGTCTGATGACTTTTTTGCATATTTTTGTTGGTTCCATTTGACCATCCAAGTATAACGTCCTTGACTCTGCTGGCAAAGGACAAGGATTATTCTGTAAAATTTATTGCAATAGCATACATTTGCATTATTTTTTTTTTCTCTCAAAAAAACTCTTAACTTATCCCTAAAGAAATATTCATTTTTTCCAATTATTAATAAAAAGAATTTCTTGGCCCGTTTCTCTTCAATCCTGGATCATCATTTTTCTCAAGTAGAAAGCATTCGTCCCTTGAAAAAAATACGTTACACGACATTTTGAAATTAAAAACCATGCGAGCACATTAGCTATTAATGTTCATGGTTATTAAAAGTTAGGGTAGGAATATTTTGTTATTTTAATTATTTTTAATTAAAAAATACTTTTACGATTTACCTGCATTACTAAACACCAACTTAATGTCTAGGCTAGCTCCACTTTGATTTTCTCTTATATAATTTCATGCCCGTAGATTTGTAGCTCACTACCTGTTAATTGTACTTTACGGATCTTCTGTGGAATTATGTGTGTTTGTTTTTATTTGATTTTCCTTTTATTTTATATGGTTTTACTTCTTTTTTTTGTATATCTAAGAGAATTGTTGTATTTACCATTTGAATATTTTTTTGGGCATGTTTTGCTGTGGTGGCAATTTAGGGCAGAGCATTTTAATATGTGAGTGATGCTATCTCTCCATCTTTGCTCTGATTTCTTCTAATAAAATATTTGAAGGATTTTTAGGTAGTGTTTGTTTGTTTTTTTGGGTCAAACCTTAGTTTTTGAAAAAAAATTCAAATTAAATATTTTTGGTATTTTTTTATTGTTTTGATGTGCCGATTGTCAAATAATCAATTCAACTCAATAACATAAACTCTTAATTGAGATCCCAAGATATAATTTATATTATTCTCTAATACATCATCTCAAATGAAAAGCTCTTTGAGTTTGAAACTTGCACAAATTCACACTATTTTGTGCTTGATTTTTATCAAATAAACAGGTATGATGAGATTCGAACTCATGACCGATTGATTGGTCATTAAGGTTTTAATACTATATCAAAAAACTATCTCAACCCAATAACTTAAACTTTTAGATGAGATCTCAATATATGATTTATATTGTTTTCTATCATTGATATAAAAAATAAATAAATAAGTTATTTTAATATATTTTTAAGTTCAAAATACTTAAAAAAAATAATCTTTATCGCAATTCCATTCCCTAACTTCAGTGAGAGTTATTGAAATGGGATAGAGGGTCTGCTTTTTTTTATTTAGCCAATGCCTTTTTATTTGGGATTTATCTTATTTTTTTCACTCGTCATTTATTTTTCTTTTTACTGGTTCAGTTGGCTTTCAAAGATAATAATCTTCTCAATGCTCATAATTTTACTTCAGATCAATGGGAAAATCGGAGATTTTTCCAGGGGATAATTGGAATGCAGCTTTCAAAGATAAGTGTGGGTCTCGAAATTTTCTTGAGGATGAATGGGAAAATTGGCTTTCAAATTTGTTATATAATATTAGATTCCTTTGTAAACTTTGGTTTTTGCCCGCTGTGTAGCAATTTATTAGCGTGTATACGTTGATTGTTCTCTATTTCTCTTCCACGATAATTATGATTCGCGGATCTCTTTGCGGATCTTCTGTAGGTCTGCCGATTTTTTTTTTGCTTTGCCCTTTTTCTTATTTTGCCTTGCCTTTCTCACGCAATATGAAAGAAGAGACGACAGGAAATGTAATGGAAGTCAATCTTTGCCGTTTCTGGTGCCAGTGGCAATGAAGTACATGACAGCAACCACTGAGTTATCCGAAAAAATCATCCGAGATGATCCCGTATTTTTTTATTGAGTCAAAATATTTTAATTGGATATTGCTCTTGAGGACTTTTAAAGTACTGGCCGGGTATCTATGGTCCATCTACCATGAGTTTATGATTTATTTATTTTTATTTTATTTTTTATTATTATAAGTTTATGATCTAAGGGAACTACATTACAAAGACTGGTTTGTGTTGGATGCCTTTGAATAACCGCCGGTTATTCTAGTTTAATCCGAAATGATGAAGTACACACGTGACCAATTTAAAAATTAAAATTAAGTGTTAATATATAGTGACTATTACATTCTGGGGGAATTGTATATATAAATGATAATATTATATTTCTCTTTAAGAAACTATATTATTGTTTTTGGAGGCTGGCAGAATTAAGGAAGGCATTGAAAATTTTAGAAGGAAAGAAACATATGAAAATTAAGTATTTTTAATTATTTGAGAGGAGAAAATGAAAGGAAAGATATACACACACACACCACAACAATCCTCGCGTTGCACTGAAAATGGTGTGAAGAAGGTGTGTTTTTTCATCTTTTTTTTTTTGCCAATATATATTCAACAGATGTTAATTTATAAAAACCGAATATTTAAGGATTATTTCCAATTTATAGTAGAAATTCCTTCTCATCCTCATTAAGTATGTCATGCAAGATGCCACAGGGCAACTATATGTCAAAATCTTTTTTTTAAAAAAAATTCATACAATTTTATGTCGAAGATTATAATTTAATAGTCAGACTTATTAGGTCTGCACAGGCATCTCATAATCTCAAAACCCACATGTGAATAATAGAATGCCGATTTCACATTTGTCTTCCTTTCACATTAATTATTTAATGTATGTGAGAGGACATGTATGGCTTAAAATTCATGGATTCGGTTTAGTCGGAACAAGTTATATTTTACTAGTTTGATTATACGTTCAATAATTATTTTTAATAAAAAAATATATATTTGCAAGTTTTGTAAAATATATATTTTAAAAAATTTAATTATAAGTCAAAAAAATCTATATATACATTCAACTAAATTAATCAAGAATTTTTTTTGTCAATAAATACAAAAAAAAAAACACAAATTGTTAATGTGTCTATTCAACTCATGTCGTTGCAAGTCGAATAATTTTTTTTTAATATAAAATAATTAATATGTAAGTATTATTAATGTATTTTTTTATATTGAGTAAAAAATATAACAATAAATTAAAAAATTATACACTTAGGTATCATAAAAAGAATATCGTGCATTAATAAAAAATTAAATGGATGCAACAGCAAACAAGATATGCATATATAGAACTCATTATCGTTACAGTACAAACCCTATGAAAAAAACAAAGTTCCAAGTTACAACAGCAAACTGGCAAGTCACAAACGATCTCTTAAGCTGCCATATATATATATATATGACGCTGGTTATTGATCAAAACCGGAAATAAAGATACATAAACATCACTTCATAAGTTGCATCCTTTAAAGAAGACCACGCCTCCTGCAATATAATATATATACACATCAAAATAAACACAAGTTTTGGAGCTCCATTTCTATCATTTGCATGAAATCTATATGTGTGTGCAACGGCGGAGCCAGTAATTTTTCTTGTCCTAGGTTGTCAAGTAAATATATATAAATTATTTTTCAAGATCAATTATTAATTTATATATATAAATTTTTTAAGTTAATAATAAAGTTTTAATTCAAATTTAAAGTATATAAAACTCATAATTTTACTTCGAATCAATGGAAAAATTGGAGATTTTTCCAGGGGGTAATTGGAATGCAGCTTTCAAAGATAAGAGTGGGTCTCATAATTTTGTTGTGGAAGAATGGGAAAATAGTTTTTCAAATTTGTTATATAATATTAGATTCCTTTGTACA
>Ga0325405_1006236_pt1 | contig 12047 bp, 7 predicted proteins | sample PopdelMetagenome_21_FD_205663 | JGI IMG/M metagenome (GOLD analysis project Ga0325405, IMG submission 205663) | Populus deltoides microbial communities from Bellville, Georgia, United States - Xylem-Control-R2 | ecosystem: Host-associated > Plants > Phyllosphere > Stem > Wood/Secondary xylem...
TATCAGCATTTTACATTCATATAAGCGGACTCTGTGACATTTTCAAGGATGGCATACTCTGTGGTGATCTCACGCAATAACTGTACTGCAAAACAAGAAAATAAAACCAATTTTATCTGTTTTAAATATGGGTAAATGTTGCTTTTTGAAGTATTTTTTATTTAAAAATATATTAAAATAATATATATTTTTATTTTAAAAAAAATATTTTTAATATCAGCACACTAAAACAATTTAAAAATATAAAAAATAATAATCTAAAACTAAAAATAAAAATATAATTGAACCACATTATTAAATAAATCCTTCAACATGCGTGAGCTTGTTTTTTTTCACCCAATTAACCTCTTTTCAATCACTTTTTTTTACCTTGGAGCGTGGAAAATTCAAATTATATATAAATTGAATTTTTTAAAATAATCTAAAAAATATATGTTTTTATTGATTTTGCAACTTTAAAGGGATAAATATTCTTGAATATCGATGTTAAGATTCGAACTTAAGAAAACGATTTTTTTTTTTAATCTTCCAACCAAACTTCAGAATTTCAACAACTCGTGTCTGTACATGGTTCTTATCTCGACTTGCAACTAAATTATCTAGATTAATTAATTATGGCGTGTATGACTTATCCGATATGTCTGTGGAGCCAAACATAGCCTGACCCCTTTTATGTAGAATATTCAGGCACAAAAACGTGTGAACTATTGATAAACTTACCTTTGATTCGCGAAGCTGGGAAATGTGGTGGTTTTGTCCCGGGTAGGCTATTTTAGTATTGATAGCCTAGACAATATTGATTAGATTTCACTGAACTCGACTAGATTGGATAAATAATTATTTTATTTTATATTTAATATACTTTGAAATATAATAAATAATTTATATTTTTTATGTTTGTTGGACACTAGATGACACTCGGTCGATTCGAGATCTAGATCATTGAAATGTAATTCATGATACAACTCAAAATATCATAAAAATAAAATTATACTAGAGCATCTTTCTTCACAAAATGACAAAACTCATAGGCTATAAATACACAATGAGACCTTCATAATAGAAGTTCACAGTCTTCATTTTCTATTATGGGTGTGGGTGTGTGTATATATATATACAGAGCATATCTCTCTGAAATATTATTGTATCTTTTCTCTATAAAAAGATAGATATTTAAGCATCAGAGTCCTCACCTCCACCAGAAAAGATTTTTGCAAGTACTAGCCGCAAGTGACCTTAGCCTACCAAACACCAAATATAAGTTATTAATCACCTTGGTTAAGGAGAATATATGAGATTGTTAAAACCATTTGATTAACTTATTATAAAACTCGGGAGCCATATTCCTCAACTATTAAGATTTTTTGGACTTCATCATTATCCAACCTGGGAGCTTTATTCTCAGGCTACTTGAATTTTTTGGTACATCATCAGTTGTGTTGCTTGTGTGAAAACTAATAAAAAAAACCCCACTAGTTTCTTTCTAAAACTTGCTTTTAATATTTTCAGAACATTTTATGACATACAACCAATACCCACCTAGATTAAAAGGCGAGACAAATCAACTCGTTTCCGCGACCACTCCTACCCAGCAAGAGCTTTAACAACTCACTAGTTAGATGCAACTCCTCACCCACATCGTGTTAGTAACCCGAGGGCAAAATCAGACATTGACACCCCCAACAAATTTTAACACCTTTAACAACATATGATGCCTTAGCGTCACAATCTCTGACTGCATAAGAAGCTCGTAAATGATTACACTACCCAGAAAAAACCAGTAAAAATGATATTCATAGAAGTCCCTCAATGGATCATATCCACACCCATGCATAGAGCAAATGCTCCGAATGTACTCCCCCTAGTTATTATGGGATGGATATTGGTGACAATAATCGTTGTTCTACGCTAAGCTCTTTGGCTTCCCAAAAGCCCAACAAACAAAGAATTAAGAGATAGTTTGTGTATGAGCATACTCAAGAGAATGTCTATAGCCCCCATCAGTGAAGAGTTTCTCCCTTATCCAAATGGATACTAAGCACTCAACTTGTGAAGACTATAAATACTCTATAAAGATGAAGTTACATTTCAGCCTCTTTCTCCACGTAATGACAAAACTCGTGGGCTATAAATACACAACAAGACATTCAGAATAGAAGTTCACAATCTTAATTCTCTACTGCATATATATTTTTAGAGCATCTCTCTGTGAAATATTATTGTATTTTCTCTTTCAAAAAAATATTTATTTAATCATCAGAAAGTCCTCACATCTATTAAATGAGACTTTTTACAGGTATTAGTCACAAGCTATCTTGGTCTACCAAGCATCAAATATAAGCTATCAACTATATTGATTAGGGAGAATATATAAAATTAATAGGATCAATTGATTAACCGATTATCCAACTTAAAAACCAAATTCATGAGCTATTTGAATTTTTAAAACTTCATCATTATTGAACTTGAAATCTCTATTTCTAGACTACTTAAATTTTTTAGGGCATCATCAGTACAATACTATCTAAAATTTCATCACGAATACTAAATGTTCAAAGCAACAGAAATGGCTAGGACTCAGGAAATAAATGAATTACTATATATCCAAATAAATAGAAATTCTTGTAACAAGGGAAGAAAATTCATGAAAATACCCGCCTTCCAGGATCTAATATTCTTTCAAATGACATTTATTTTCACAACTTACATAAAACAAAATGTTAGAACATCAAATGCGATAGATAAATCACTCATCCTTAAATGATAATTAATTTTATTTATTTGTGAATGATGGCGTCAAATGCATACTTAGAAACATATTTGAAGTTAATGATTTTACTGATTTTATATTTGTGTGTGTGTGTGTGTGTGTATATATATATATATAATCGTACACAAAGACCTATCCTATATATATACACCAATGAAAGAACGAATTTAATTTATGGTTGTGGTATTTTTTTAAAAGTGAGAAAAAAATTGAAAAACCGAGAAAACTGGAAAAAAAATAATTAAAAAAACCGAATCGTGAAAAAAAACTTATTAAACCAATTAAAATTTTAAAAAAACTGATCGATTCGGTTTGGTTTTGGTTATATAAGCCTGAAATCAAAAAAACCAAACCGAATCCAAACAGGAAAAAACCGAACCGAAACCAGTCGGTTTGAACCGATTTTAATTTTTTTAAAAAAAATTCGGTTTGATTACTTTTTATAAAAAACCAAACCGAACCGAAAATAATCAACTCTAGTATTTTTTAAATTATATTGGAGATCTTCTCGAAAATCCATGGGCAATACCGGTAAGTAAAATTAAAAATTCAAATACAAGAACCTATGATTCTTTAACCTTCACAAGATGAACGTTTTTTTATTTATAATTATTAAAAAAAGAGAGAGAGGCAAAATCCTAGGTTCAACTCCAAGAACGCAAGCTTAGATGTCTCGATGCCACTTCCATCCTAGTTATCACTTATAATAATAACACATGCAAGCAAAAAGAAAAAAGTGCTCCACTCAACGTCAATAATTCAGTATTTAAATTTAATTTGGGAAAGAAAAACTGTAATTTTCTTTCTCCTTTATATATATATATATATATATATTAAAAAAAGTGTAACATCACCGCATGTTGTAATTTTCTTTTTTCCTTTTTATAAGGAAAAACACTTTACCACATAAGACGCCGATTTTGACCCCTCCAATTCCTCTTATCACCGTCACTTAACGTCAACCATGATCCCCACCAAACGGTAGGGTTAACTGATGCAGGTCTTTTCTAATTAACTCCGTCTCTTTAAAACACACTCCGTTACCATCTCTTCTCTCCTTTTTCTCTCTGTCGTCTCTCTCCTCTCTCTCTCTCTCTCTCTCTAAAAATAGGGATCGAATGCGAAAGTCTCTGTTTCGAGTGGATTATGAAGCCTCTCTTTTTAGGTAATTTCCGAATCTCCTTGATTTTATCTTTTAAATTCTTAATGTTTTTTCTTTTTCTTTTTGGGATCATAGGGTTCGATTTTTGGTGGATTTGATTGCTTTGAATCTGTGACTTTATTTTCTTACTATTACTGGAGAATTTTTATTAGATTCTAGGGCTTATCAAGTCGTTTCTTATTTTGGATTGTTATTCACTTTTTGATTACTGGGAAAGTTTAGTAAGTTCGAAATTTCATCTGGGTTTTCTTTGAATCTGAAGTTTTCGCCTAATTTCGCTCCATTTTTTTATTGAAAAATAGGAGATTGAGTATTGGTTCTTCTAGGAATTGTCCTTTTCTTTTCTTTTTCTTGGCATCCTGGTAGTTGTTTCTTTTTTTAAAAAAAAAAAGATATCGTGCAAGTGTAGAGAGTGTGGTTAGAAGTGAAAAAAGGTTTAATTTTTTGTTTGTTATTCACTTTTTTGTTTGTTTTGATTTTTCCAGGTCGCTGATGAGCTAATGATACCAATAGTAAAATTTGCTGACTTGCCGAATCTTTGATGAAACTCTGTGAACTGATGTTTCGGGAATTTGTGGGGATTTGAAATCATGAAGATATTTATGAGTTGTTTATTTGGTTTTGTCGATTGAGGGCACGGAGGTCTGCAATTATATATATATTTTTATCTGAGTTATTGTTTGATTGCTCAATAAAGATGTTTGTCGTCAGCCTTTAGCTGTTGTGGTGCTGGGATTTGCAAATCACAAGCCCAGAAGCCAGAAAAACAGTGAAGGAAAACGGAATATGGGGGAAGCTCTTCTAACGACTTTATCTATGGAAAATTATCACCCATCTACACTTCTTTCTATGGACTCGGGCTCTCTTACACATGATGATTTGGAGAGGGAGATGAATCGGTCTGTCATTCTTTCAAGACCGCCTGATATCAATCTCCCGTTGTCGTCTGAGCCTAGTCCACCTCCTCCCCTTACTTGGAATGATCCATGCGACATCTTGGATGTAGGTCTTGGGCCTCAGATTTATGAGGCTGAGACAATTGTCAGTATTCCAAAAGTTGTGAAGAAATGCACAAAGCGCCTGGATAGCATTTGGGGTGCCTGGCTCTTCTTTAGCTTCTATTTCAAGCCTGTTTTGAATGAGAAGTCGAAATGCAAAATAATCAGGGATAGTAATGGTGTTTCTGGGTTTGAGAAATCAGATTTGCAGCTAGATGCTTTTTTAGTTCAGCATGACATGGAGAACATGTACATGTGGGTGTTCAAGGAAAGGCCTGAAAATGCTTTGGGTAAAATGCAACTGAGGAGCTACATGAATGGGCATTCTCGCCAAGGGGAGCCCTCATTTCCATTCAGTGTTGACAGGGGCTTTGTCCGGTCTCATAGAATGCAGAGGAAGCATTATAGGGGTCTCTCCAACCCTCAGTGTGTTCATGGTATTGAAGTTGTTCGATCACCCAGTCTCATGAATCTTGACGATGAAGAGCGGAAGAGGTGGGTGGAGCTTACAGGCCGAGACATCAATTTCTCCATTCCTCCAGAGGCAAGTGATTTTGGCTCATGGAGGAACCTTCCAAGCACAGAATTTGAGCTTGAGCGGCCCCCACCTGCACTAAAGAGTAATGGAAATGCCCACCCAAGAAAGTTGCTTAATGGTACTGGTTTGAACCTGTCTACTCAGTCCTCAGACCATAGCAATGGAGAAGGCATTGACTTGTCTCCTATGAGCAACAAGCGGAAGCATGGCAGTGATGATGAATTTTTGCATTCTGTTGATATGAATATCCACCCAGTTGAGCGAACATGGTTAAACGAGTTCAGTGGGGTAATGAAGAATGTAAATGGGCCTGTTACAGCAGCAAAAACAATATACGAGGATGATAAAGCTTTTTTAGTCATCGTCAGCTTGCCCTTTGCAGATCTTCAAAGGGTGAAAGTTACTTGGAGGAATACTAAATCGCATGGTATTGTTAAGATATCTTGTATAAGTACAGCATGCATGCCATTTATTAAGCGGCATGATAGGACATTTAAGCTAACAGATCCAACTCCTGAGCACTGCCCTCCTGGGGAATTCATTAGGGAAATTCCCCTCCCAAACCTCATTCCAGAAGATGCGAAGCTGGAAGCATACCGTGATGAGACCGGAACAGTGCTTGAAATTATTGTGCCCAAGCATCGTGTAGGACCAGAAGAACATGAAGTTCGTGTATGCCTTCGCCCCTCTCCTTGGAGTGAATGAGCATTTGTCAATCCGAAAGAGAGATTGGTTTGAAGATGTAAGGACGGTTATAGTGGTTGGTGCTTCATTGTTTACTAACTTCATTCCATAAAGCAATCTATGAAATGATATTTTCCCTTTTTCTAGATGAAATTTCATGTCCTTTTCTTTCATACGTTTATATTTTCGATTCATGTTTGGGTTGGGTGGCTTTACAAAGTAAATTAATCTTACTCCCCAAGGGAAGAACTTTAGTAGCTCAGTTGACTTTGGAATGCACTAATGTCCGTTGTGCTTGCTTTAAACATTCAGCCCCCTAGACTTGTTTCAAGGGATGAGCATGGACTTGAAGCCTTTTTTTTGCCTCCATTTCTATGTTATGTTACTTGTAACCTTTACATTGTCTGTGGAGCATGCATTCTGCTACTTGCAAATGCAGTTCGAATTAAATAAAGGTTGTTAGGCAGCGAAAATACTTTGTTTATCATCCCGGTGCAATCTTCTACTGATTGTATAGCTGGATCGTTATTTGTTTTAGATAATGAGAACAAATGAAGTCATTTTCTATCCGTTTTCTGTTCAAAGATTGATTAAATGGCGCAGCTATGATGGTCTGGAATCTATATTTTTGTTTCGTGATGGCCCAAGACCTTTCCTTTCCTTTCGATATAGGGGTGGAAGGTAAGCCCACTCGTAGGAATCATAAGTCGTAACTTCTTGCTTATTGCAGAAGGGTTGCTGCCAGTCCTCCTAAAGGAGAATGGGTGAATCTATCATTCTCTCCAGGGGCTGCATGAACTGTGGTTGTTCCTAACTTGTTTTGTCTGTCAGTTTAAGATGAGGCGTATGCAAGATTAGACGGCCTGGTTATTTTGTTCAGTAACAGTTTTCATGTCGTAAAGTGATCCATTCCCATACTAAGTAAGAAGTGGGAACTCGTTTGTTATGCTGTGTGGCTCAAAGCGACAATTCACACCCTCGTTGATGACAGCTCGCCTGTGAATTTTTCCTCCACTGGGAAGCTTGGCTGTTCCTTTATGTGTAGATATTTTCTGTCACCGGCCTATTCTCGTGTTTATTTTCTGTAAGTATATCCGCAGTTCTTTATGGAGGCCATCGCCATGATTTCTGATCTATTTAGGAAAATATCATGTTGAACTTGGCTTAAGATGGCACAAAACCGCTGCTTATCCTTTCTCACGGATATACGTCAGACAGTAATAAATTGAAATTATCCTAATTGTCTCGTTTACTCCGGCGTATGCTTTGTACCGAACGGCAGAACATGTCATCGGTGCCACATCGGACGCTTCCCGTCCAAAATTTTACAGCCGCAAAAATTACATTTATCAATGTCGGCAACCTGCATAAGATTACCCCCTTTAAACAAGTCCCCCGTTCACTGCCAAAGCTAATTATTCTTGCCGGCTATCTCCACGTGTATAACTCACTCTCATGCCCAAATCCAACAAGTGGTGACACGTGGAGGCTATTCCCCAGTAATAATAACAAGCCTATATGAATGAGTGAAATACAGATCTGATACGTTGACCACCAGTATGCTCATAGCCTCCAGGTTTGAATTTTAGGTGGCTCAACCACCAGCCGTGTATAGCCTATAAGATTGAATTATAGGTGGCTGCATTTTGGAGAAATAACGAACAGATAGATGCCTTTCCGTATTATACATGAAGTGTTTTGGTGCGCCATCGATTCGTGTTTTTTTATTTATTTTTTTATTTTAAGTTAAATTTTTTAGTATTTTTGTATTATTTTTTATATTAAAAGTAAATTTAAAAAGTAAACTCTACTTGATACAATTATTTCTCATGAAAATTATTATAAAATTATGATATTGCATAATCAATTATTACTATTACTACTAAATGTAATTATTTGGATGTTATTGAACATGAATACTTAAAATTAGGGCATCCCTTGACTAAAAAGAAATATAGAGAGCAAGGAAGGGAGCGTGTGGTGCACAAAGGGTATATAACATATTCAAATAATAGAATAAATAAAGGATAAAAACATGTTGAAAATGGAAAGAGGAACCCCGGGAAATTAAATTAAAAAGAGAAGTAGATTATTGCAGTTACCTGACGTGGAAGAGGTCAGAGATGTAGAGGAGGAGGAAGTTAACGGCGTCGTTGAAAGTTTGGTACGGCTAAATATCATCAACAGTTGCCAAAAAGATCATCTTATTTTATTTCTCATCAAGAAGACACTTTTTCTTAGGTTGGTGATTGATCCTTATCATAGTCACCCGAATTGATATGGAAAGAAAAAAACCACTTGCAGTTTTCTTTTTCTTTTTCTTTTTCTTAGGCTACCTCCTGTAGGTCATTTATGGCATGCAGGAAGCACTCGTGCAACTGTAGCAAGATTTGAAAAGGGAATTCATCTTGATTTTGAAGACTAGATGATGAAATTAGAAGGAATAACATGGAAGAAAGAGAAAACGAGGTTGGAGAGAGTAGAAAACGCGGGAAGGGCTCGTGCGACTGTAGCACGATTTGAAAAAAGAAATGATCTTGTTTTCCGATTTCATAATTTAAGATCGGTACCCGATTTCTGCTGCAACTGGTAAGCGATGAGCGAGGCTTTCTCTGTTTTATCGGCGTCATAAAACACAAATGAATGGATAGAATATAGATAATAGAAACCCAATATTAAAGCTAAGTTGAGACGGAAACAAAGTATTAAACGGGAAAATAAGTTGTTCATCGCAAAAGATCCACAAAATCCACCCAAATCAACCACAACAAAATCCAGAGGAGGCGGATACGTCAATCCCTAATCTTAGATGTGAAAAAAAAATATCAATCAATCGACTTCTTCAATCTTAGGGCCAGCACCGCTGCCACCAGTCGAGGGAGCATCTTCATCCATGCGGCCACCCATGTCAGCACCGTCGCCCTGATACATCTTTGCAATTATTGGATTGCAAATGCTCTCCAATTCCTTCATCTTGTCCTCGAATTCATCAGCCTCGGCAAGCTGGTTGCTGTCCAGCCAGTGAATGGCCTGATCGATCGCATCCTCTATTTTCTTTTTGTCAGCTGGGTTCAGTTTGGATCCAATCTTCTCATCCTTCACGGTGTTCCTCATGTTATAAGCATAATTTTCCAGAGCATTCTTCGCTTCGACCTTCTTCTTATGTTCCTCATCCTCCGACTTGTACTTCTCAGCCTCCTCTACCATCTTCTCAATCTCTTCCTTGGACAGCCTTCCCTTATCGTTAGTGATAGTAATCTTGTTCTTCTGGCCAGTAGTCTTGTCCTCGGCAGAGACATTCAAGATACCGTTTGCATCAATATCAAAGCAGACAGTGATCTGAGGAACACCCCTGGGTGCAGGAGGAATGCCAGAGAGCTCGAATTTGCCAAGCAAGTTGTTGTCCCTTGTTCTAGTTCTCTCACCCTCGTAAACTTGAATCAGCACACCAGGTTGGTTGTCCGAGTAGGTGGAGAAAACCTGCTCCTTCTTGGTGGGAATGGTGGTGTTTCTTGGGATCAAAACAGTCATAACTCCACCAGCAGTTTCCAATCCAAGAGACAATGGAGTGACATCAAGAAGAAGCAGATCCTGCACCTTCTCATTCCCTTCACCACTCAAGATAGCAGCCTGAACAGAAGCACCATAAGCAACAGCCTCGTCAGGGTTGATGCTCTTGCAGAGCTCTTTCCCATTGAAGAAGTCTTGCAAAAGCTGCTGCACCTTGGGAATCCTAGTGGAACCACCAACAAGGACAACATCATGGACAGTGCTCTTGTCCATCTTGGCATCCCTCAAACACTTCTCAACAGGCTCCATACATTTCCTGAAGAGATCCATGTTCATCTCCTCAAATCTTGCACGAGTGATGGTTGAGTAAAAGTCAATGCCCTCGTACAGAGAATCGATCTCAATGGTGGTCTGAGCAGTAGATGAGAGAGTCCTCTTTGCCCTCTCACAAGCAGTTCTCAACCTCCTAAGAGCTCTAGGATTTCCGCTGATATCCTTCTTGTTCTTCCTCTTGAACTCTTGGACAAAGTGGTTCACCATTCTGTTATCAAAATCCTCACCTCCAAGATGGGTATCTCCAGCCGTGGCTTTAACCTCAAAGATACCCTCCTCTATGGTAAGAAGAGAGACATCAAAAGTACCACCACCCAAATCAAAAATCAACACATTCTTCTCACCCACACTGGTCGCCTTCTTATCAAGACCGTAAGCAATGGCAGCAGCGGTGGGCTCGTTGATAATACGCATCACATTCAGACCAGCAATAACACCAGCATCCTTAGTAGCCTGCCTTTGAGAGTCATTGAAGTAAGCAGGGACTGTGACCACAGCATTCTTGATAGTGGTGCCAAGGTAAGCTTCAGCGATCTCACGCATCTTAATGAGAACCATTGAAGAAATCTCCTCAGCAGCAAACTGCTTCTCCTCGCCCTTATAGGTAACCACAATCATTGGCTTGTCACCAGGACCAGCAATGACCTTGAATGGCCACAGCTTAACATCACTCTGGACTGAAGGATCACTAAATCTCCTACCAATCAAACGCTTAGCATCTGTGAATCATGCAAATACTCCATCAGTGATCAATAATTTATAGATTTAATACATGACCACCATCCGAATTGACAAGTAGAGTTGATAACCGGATTTATTTATTTTTTTATCTTCACTTATATATAATTCGGATTCGCACAAGTTTATCAATCTAGTGACGGTTTGGTTCACACTATTCAAACACACTTCTTCTTCTTCTTTTCTCTCAACTAGTAAACCAAAAGACTAAATCCTAATCAAATTTCAATTGTCCAGACAGGATTTAATTTTTTGGTTATGTATTACACAAGGTCAAAAAAAAAAAAAAAACACTAACAAATCAGAAGAAAATTTACAGTTCAAGTCAATCAGAGATCGTATCTCTCATTAAAATTAGGAAACGTGATTTAATTTAATCCTTCTCTAAAAGGAGACTAAAATAGGCATCCATTTCAGGCTGATTTGTACTAAAAATCTTGTTGCTCTACACCTAATCCTCCATGATCAGTCCATCAATTGCACATTGCAGTTGTAACTGCCTCATTCTTGCTGTTTAAACACGAAGAAATTAAAAGCACATTCCAATTTTCCAGAGAGTAAAGGCGAAACCTTAACAAAATAGATATCTACTACTACAAAATAAAAGGCTTTGAACAACTATACTCACCGAACACGGTGTTGACCGGGTTCATGGCGACCTGATTTTTAGCAGCATCACCAATCAAACGCTCTGTATCGGTGAAAGCAACATAAGACGGCGTCGTCCTGTTGCCTTGATCGTTAGCTATGATTTCAACTCTGTCATGTTGCCATACACCGACGCATGAATATGTTGTGCCTAGATCGATACCGATTGCTGGCCCTTCTCCCTTTCCAGCCATTGATGATAGCTAGCGAATTAAAAACTAGGATGGGAATGAATTGAAAGAATGAAAGCAGAGGATTTGAAGCGCGTTTTATTTTTTATCTGAAAGACAATGAGCTTTTGGGAGGGGAGGGCGCTTTTATACAAGTTTTTGGTGCCGGTGTATGGGATTCGAGAAGAATCGATTGGCGAAATATTAACCTTCTCGTTGGTTCGTGAAGTTTCTTTTCCTTGTTTTAAAAGTTGAAAGAGAAGAATGTATCTCTTGGCGTTAAGGACACGGAGACCAATCTTGCTTCTTCCCGCCAGATTCCGTTTTTCATTTTTTATTGGAAAGCCCAATTGTCATTGGGCTCGAGACGAGGCTGCCCGGCCCTCTTTTTTGAGAAGGGCCCGGCCATCATTGAATCTCTATTCCTGTTTACTTTTCGGTCAAATCTATAAAAAACCATAAACTTAGGGGCATTCTAGATTAGATACCTAAACCC
>Ga0325405_1006237_pt1 | contig 12046 bp, 6 predicted proteins | sample PopdelMetagenome_21_FD_205663 | JGI IMG/M metagenome (GOLD analysis project Ga0325405, IMG submission 205663) | Populus deltoides microbial communities from Bellville, Georgia, United States - Xylem-Control-R2 | ecosystem: Host-associated > Plants > Phyllosphere > Stem > Wood/Secondary xylem...
TGCTCAGAGTTGAAGCTACAATACTCGGTACCAGCTTTGGGACTTCCATTGTCAGATGGATTTACAGTCTCTGGCATTGCTTGCTTGGACTTGATATCAGTCAATGGATTGTCGATCTTCAACTTGAAAGTAAAATTTTCACCATCATCTTGTGAACCGCTATCTGGCCCTGAAGTGTTTTTACCATCATCTTCTGAACCGCTATCTTGCCCTGGTGTGTTTTTCCCATCATCTTCTGAACCACTATCTGACCCAGATGTGTCATGATCCGCAGGTTTGTTGACAATAATTGGTTCGTTAGGCACAGCACCATATGCAGATCTTCTAGCTCTAGTTTTGGAAATGTTGGCAGCTCTGCTCCTGGCAAACCATCATACATTTCAGTCAGTAGCTGACCACGTGAAAAACACAACTCAAACGAAAGAATGCAAGCCAACCTTTTCGAGGATGAAACAGCCTTTGATCTCTTCCTTGACTCTGACTTGGTCTCGCATTTGGCCTTTCGCAGTCTGGTAACACATTGTAAAAGCAAAGCCCAGATAAGACCAAACATTAAGGAATCAGAAAAGAACCTATCTACAAACTATGGGAAAACCATGTTATTATAGTCTTATTTATAAAACTTTGAAGAAAAATGATAACTAAACTTACACGTCAGATGAAGTAGCAGCTTTTGGAACATCAATCTCCTGCTCCTGCAAACATTATTAGCACAATTGCAAGCCGGATAAATTACTTCTTTGGTACAGTTCTAGAACATACAAGAAGAGGAAAATATGAAGCACAGAATGGGGCAAGAGACCCACTTGAACTGGAAAACTATCATCTTTAATTAGTTCCCACCGCTGCCTTTTGAGATTAAGCTTCTCTTCATCCCCATCAGCATACAAGACCTGAACAGGTCATCAACAGAAGTATTTTAGAGCTATGATAGGAAGAAATGAAGATAGATAGCTCCATTGATGATGGAAGTTGTGCGAGAAGATTTGGACTCTATCATCCACAATGAACCAATTACTCCATCAGAGTAATTTGGATCCATTGATCTTACAAGAAAAGCTATAGAGACAAACAAAAGGAGTCATTGCTGTAAGACAATTTCTCATGATTTATGATAAACTTTGGCCCCAGGTACAGTCACAATTGCTATATAAAGACTGAAATAGTAGAAGACAGGTTCATTCCCCTCCTTCCTTTTTTTCCAAGATAAGTAGGGATAACTCAGAGTCATCTCACCCTGTGCTTCTTTTTGATGGGGTCATAGGAATCAACAACTCCTTCATAGAACCTGCAGAACAAGGAATCACGCTTAGAAACTTCATGATGGATGTTCTTTAGGAAAGATCAAGAAATAAAGGTGGTTATAAGCTGAGCATTAATTCAAATTTCTGAAACCAGATTCTCAGCCAAAGTTGTCTAGTCCATCTCAAAACCCATGATCTGTGTTCACTAAAAATAAAAAGCAAGTGGCAAGTGGAATTCTTTTACAAATTGATGATTTCTTCTTGTTCCTTCTGTGCTGAGCTGACATCAGGCAATAGCTCCGCACCCACAAAAAGCATTTTCAGAAGCTCAAAATACAGTAAACAAAAACATCAACTTTCTCTGTCAAAGGAAAACTTGATACACCATATAAGATAAATAAAGAAAATTACAGCATGTCATATGTAAAGACGTTCAAATGAAAGATCCTCTCTAGTAGAATATGACACACTGCCTAACCCTTTTAATCACCCTCAGTAAGATTTTGTAATGTTCAAAGATCAACATAAAACAAACCAAAAGAACCACCTTGTCCATGTTATGACTGTAATCGTTAGAACCCTGGTGTAAGACAAAGACATCAAATTGACATGATCTCTCTTCAGTTAATTTGTTAAACAGTTATTTCCAAGACTAGTTATCAAAGATGCATGCAGTCATCAAAGATTGCATTATCATTTCAAGTCTGCGCTTTTGGGAGAAAAACAAACAAGATAATGATGAATAAATTGCTCTCATCCCACTTCAAAAGCCTATTCAGTGACCTTATACTCAGCATATATAACCTCTGTCTCCAATATGAACATAGAACATGTAGAAGTCCATCTAACAGATCACATAGAACATGTAGAAGTCCATCTAACAGATCATAGTGCAAAAGTTATCAAATCCTACAAGCATTGGTGATTGAAGAAAGCTACAACACAACAAGAAGCAAGACATGACAGGAAATGCAAAAGATATTCTGACCATCTAACATATACTTTTCAGAAAATTGAAACTAGAAATCACATGTTCAAGTCTCACCTCTTATCCATTGGCCACCAAACCTTTATTTTGCTACCAACCAATTGCTCACTGAGATCAGGAGTTTCAGAAGACTGAATTTAAGAAAATAGTCATTTCAATAAATTGAAAACGAACAAAGATTACAGAAGGTAAGAACAAGAAAAAAATCTCTATCTAGAAGCATGACGTATAAGCATGCTTAAATGAAATACAATTGAATTAAAAAAAAACACAAAACATAAGCATGTGACAGATCCCAAGATGTGTTGTCACAATCCAAGAGCTCCAGAACAACCTTCAACAGAGCTTTTTCATGACAACCCAAAGAGAAAAGACTAGGTCTCAATGATAGTTTTCAATGAGCATAAAATGAATTTATTTGATGAATTTGATATTCCAATAAGAACTGACAATTACTAGATAAGTTCAGAGTATTTGTATGGTTTATACCCTATATCAGATAGAGGCACATCATCACTGTAAACCACAAGTATCTACCACCCCTGTTAGACTTAAAAAGACTACTGGCATTTATTCATGTTCAAGGCACAAAATTGGAGCACCAACGCAACAACCTCCTTCTGCCCAAATAGCAATTTGACTATTGGTCCACTATTTTCACAATCATCAATAAAAGGAGAAAGCAAAATTATATCTTGCCCACGGCACACAAACATTCTGATTGCCAAAGTACATAATTGTGCCTTGGTGTGACTACACTTTTTCCCTTTCAGTTCTGTTGGTTATAGCCTTATTTTCAATCAGTTAAGTCAATATGGAAAACTAGTCAGAGGTTTATCTCCCTTCACAATGGTTAAGAATAAGCTCGCCTCCCAGTCCCAAAGCAGTTGTGACATCTCACTGGACTTTTGAGTTGCAAATCATTGGGTAGAACAGCTAGATATTGCAGCAGCACAGCTTTTCAAACTCAAGACATGCATAAAGGGCAGGCAATTGAGCTAATAGAAAAAAAAAAATCAACTGCTGTACCCAATCTCTGTGGAAAGTGGTCTACCGGCAGAAATAAAGAGCATATTGTCAACCCGATATACTCCTCTCTAGACACTTCAAAATTAGGTAATTTGGCAAAGACCACTATGATTCATCTTTTCAGCTTTATTTTATGGAACATTGTTCAGCAATTTTATAGTATGTCCAAATTTCAAACAGAGATAAACTAATTTATAGGAATACCAGTTGAGCTAAATGTTACAAAGTGGAAACTAGAAATGAAAATTAAGGACGAGAAAAGATGGAAAGTTCCATTGACTAGAAACAAGTTACTCAGTAACAAGAAATAAGGACCATTACCACTTCCTTCCTCGGAGTACGCTTCCTCTTGAGTTTTGTTTTCGGGGTTTCTTCCAGGTAACTTCCTTCCCCGTGTAATGATTTAACCTTCTATACAACTGGCAACCATCAAGATAATAGAAAAGCTTATGCACAACAAACATAAATATTAGTCAGGTTCTTATTCATTTAATACCTTATCTCTAAATGCTTCCTTAACATCCTCATCTGATGAACCATCCAACGACCTTCTCTTTTTCGTGTCTGTTGGGACTGACGAGCTGTGCTTATTAAATCTCCTGACCGCAATCACAATTGACTGATGGTGAGGCTTTTTCTCAGGTTCACTTAGGACAACTGATTTCTTTGCAGATACTACATGTCCAGAAGACAGAGATATCTTCTTAGTAATCTTTGAGCCAAGTCCAACTTTTCTTAAGTGCTTTTGTTTCTTTGCTTCTGAGTCACTTGTTTCTTTAGAACGCTTTCTCCAAATAATATCATCAGGTTCTGGAGATTTCTCTTCAACCTGAGCACTCAAGCTTTCACTCTTTGACAACGATAAAGGAATTGGATCAGCATCTTCATTCATGCTGATTCCCTTTTTCTTTGGTCGGCTGCTTTTAGGATGACTTCCAGCAGATATCCGTTGCTGTGGTGATAGGGAAGAAGACCCTGAGATTTGACCAGTTTTTGGGGTAAATCCTGTTGGTTTTGTCACACTCAAATGTTTTAATGACAAAGCTACCTTCTTGGAAACTGGAGTTTCTGAGGGTAAAACATCAGTGCCTTTATCATGACGTTTTTCACGGGGAAGTTTAGTAGTTTTTCTTCCTGTATTAAACCAAGGATCGTAGCCTTCTTCTGGATTCATCAAAGAATTAGGTTTCCAGCCCCTTTTACTTGGAACGGTCTTTGGCTCCTTTTCTAACCTGACTTTAGGTTCAGCTTTGTCCTGTGCATCAGTGCTTTTAGAATGTTCGGTAAGAGAGCAAGGGTCTAGCATTTTTGAAGCATTATCCTTTTTGACAGTCCTGGCATTTCTAGTTGAAGCAGTTCCTTTGCTTGCTTTTGACTTCGGAATCACATCCTTGCCTTCAAAAATCTCTCCCTGGCAAGCAGCATTTGGTGATAATCCCTTGGACATTTGGCCAACAGAAAAAAATAATTTTACAGGGATGAGCATGAAATTTTATTAAAATGGACACCTAGTTTAAACACAAGAAATAATCCAAGATTACAGCAAAAGAGCTTTAGCCACAAATGCTACCCACCTTTCACCTTATAAGTCGCAACCACTTCTATGAAGAATAATAAAAAGGCTACTCATCCTAGACTCTGTGGTGTGCCTCGAATACATATGAGGTAAATATACACTCCCTCTCCAAATAGCTTTTGCAACAGTCATGAGTTTTCTTTTTTCTCTTTATTTTATTTTGCATTAAGGTATATTAGTCGTGGATTGATAATTGATAACTGAAATGTGACTAGCAGGACTACAATCTCATGTGGTCCCTCTGCTTTGCACATTCAGTCAAATCAACCATGTCCCTTAAGTTGGACCAAATCAACTCCACTTCCAATTTGAGATTCTCTATTTGATTACATCATAACATGGCATTTAGCTGGCCATTTAATTAGTAATGGAATTAGAGGAAGGGGCTGAAATCACATTTACTTAGAAGCAAAGGGGTTGATTTGTTCTAATTTGAAATAAAAGGCTTCATTTAACGAAATGAAGAAAATAGAAAACCATGCGTGAATTTTAGCGAATCACTAGTAGTATAAGACGGTAAAATAGGCCTCATCTTGCATCAGAAAATTATAAGGGTTTTAGGCTCTACAAAAAAGATAAGAGAGAACCAAAACTTGTCCTTGACAATGAAGTCGGGATTTATATTTAACAAGAGACAAGTGCACTAGAACAGTTTTCTGTCCAAGGAAACAATTTTACAATTGCAAGACAACATCATGAAAAACTCCACTCAGATTTCATGCAGTTATAGACAGGGAGAAGAAGCATACCAAATGTTCCCCAGAACGATTGCTATAATCACCTTCGAGTGTGCAAGACTCATCTTGGAATATAGAAGCAACTATTGGAGCATATTCATCCAAAAGTATGCCTGTAGACTGCACTGCTTCCTTGAGATAGGGCTTAAGTTTAGCAGCACTATTAGTGATAACTCTTTCCCCAAGCTCCCATGCTATAGGAGACACACTCTGGAACCATAGTGTAAGATATTGTAGAGTAAATCTCACTGCACCTATCAAGATCATGATGCAAAGGAGAAACATTCGATGAAAGACACACCTGGTTTTGCTTTTTTACACTCGCTAAAAGTAGAGTGAGAAGCTCTGCTGAGATTTCTTCACTTTCATCAATGACCAGGGTCATAATTGTTTCCATGGCTAAGATTACAGTTTTTGGATGGTTGGACCTAAAAGTTGAGTAGAAAAACCCATCAATTGTTGAAGAGAGACAAAATAAATATAGGCATTTAAATGAAAGTAGACAGGAGAGGAAAAATAGGAAAAGAAAAGAAAAGCAAACAACAAGTCCCAAGCTACCACTACTTCTTCTATAACAACAAGACAACAAACAAACCTCAGTGCCAAACTAGTTCAGGTCAACTATATGGATCCTTTTGCGCCTTTCTGGCGATAATATACTACCACTAATTCTTCTGATAACAAAAATAAAAATAATGCTCCCACAGCTTCATTATGAGAACTGAAACAACAGCAACCATAAATGCAGCATCCTTAGCATAATGGATCTGTTGATGTTATCAAGAAACTAGTTTTAAGAAAATTCTGGACCTTGCCACCCTAGCACAAGAATGCGTCTCACACATTTTACATAGACTATTGCAGTGTCAATTTTTAGTAATAAGGTTACCATTTGACACAAAGATGATCTGACACCATGATATAAAATATACCCTACAGAAAAACCTGTTCTCTGACAAATATATAGCTGTTATTGTCTTTTGTTAAGTATATTTCCACTTGTTTGTATAACTGAAATTTCTGTTCATCATTTATCTGTTCCATTCATGCCATGATCAATGAAGATAGAAGCAAAGAACAGTGTTAGTAGAAACCAAGGCCCTGATGACCTTTGCCCTTCTTTCCAGTTTTTATGGTGACTTAGGTAACAACCCACCAATGGTACCCCAAACATTAACCAAAGAGTCTATCATCCAAAATCCCATCAAATTTTCCAGATTTTTTGGAACACCAAATAAGAACAGAATCAAAACATTAGATATGTAGTCATGTAATGGACTCTTTGAGGGCGCACTGCTCATAAAGCAATAGCCAATTTAGGGATCTTAATATCTCCAAACCTCCATTTGAAGTCCACAGGAGTTTCCCATGAGGTGAAATCCAAAGAACTATCATGAAACTGAGTAAGAGAATCCTCTCCCCCTCAGTGACCACCACTTTTAAGGACACAAGCAAACCCAAGAAGCACAATGCCACCCATGAAACGCACACATCAAGTGGGCTGTCTTAATCACTCCATATTAAGGATGCCAAATGATGCTATGTCCAATCTTTAGGTGGGTAAGGTGCTTTGCCACATACAAACAACTCTTGGGTTGCTTCTCATCCATAATAATCCTCATCCTCTTTTCCATAATCATAGACAGCAGACCTTTGCAATCCAATCTAGACTAAGAATCAATTTTCCAAAGGGTTTATATAGAAATGCATTTTAAGTGTAAGAAATCTCCTTCTGATGCATAAAAAGGAACCTAAAACTGCATACGGAACTTCTGAGAATTTCTAAAAGATTGCTGAATCAAGAATACAATTGGAAAAAAAATAAGTCTACTCCTGGCATGCTCTTAACATAAACTTCTGAAAATGAAATTCCAATATAATTAACAAAATAATTATTCAAACCCTTATTCTCTTTAATTTTAGCAGCTCCAAAACTTAGTTTTTAGAGGTATGGCAATGTTACTCTTTAACAAAAAGTCAAGTTATGGAATCTAATGAGCAGAAATTACTCACCAACTTAGAATGAACACAAATTAGTTACGGAACTATGCTATTGAAGATGTTACTACAGTCTGTTGGATTGTAAATGGGAGATAGAACAATACATGGAATAAGCAGTGGCTCCTATATCTTTCAGAAAATGACATATAAACATGAGAAGTTTGTGAAGCAAAAGCTAATGCCATTGACAAGGCTCTTAACTCGCACCTGATGAATTTCAGAAAGTGTTGGAACATCTCTATAATTAGTTCATCCAGCTCCAGGTCCAGCATCACCAAGCATGACCTCACCCTTGCTACATTCTCAAGAATAGAAACTGCCTTTGTATAACAATGACCGGATGTTTGGGATAATTTTTCAAAAGATGCTACTGTCAATTGAAAAATTTCCTGTTCATCATTGGAAACGCGGACAGCATAAGAGCCCGGAAAAATGTAGGAACATGTAATGAAGAAATCTTGTTCTGATCACCCACACACGTGAAAATTGATTTTATCTGCTATGAGTACCTTCATTTGGTCATCATTGTAAGGAGCATCTGGTGCTGTTATTCTTGTAATCTCACTCGTGCAAGATGCAACTGCAAACCTTACATCTTCGTCTGAGTGCCTTAAAAGGGCACTAGAGATTAATGCCTTCATTGTAGGCAAAAGAGCATCTTGCATTGATCTTGGTGGTGCTTGCTCCACATTTGCAAGGAAACGCTCAAGTTTCTATAAGAAAAAATGAAACGCAACAACAGATCAATTCAATTTCTGTCAATGACCAAAGCAATTAAAAAATAGTAAAGAAACAATATGATGATTCTAAAAGCGTGAAAGAAGCAGCACAGAAGTTATCCAAGGGTCAAATAACCAAGAAAAATGACAAAACAGAACAAAAACACTGTTACAGGCAATAAAGCTCAAATTACATGAAAGCCAAGTAAGTGTCACAGCAAAGACCCATTGAAAAAACCCAATTAATAAAAAGCACCCTACAAGACAGTTTAAAGTGCATCATCCAAAACAAGCAACAGAAAAGACATCTATATTTCAAAATCCATGAAGGCACGCTGGAATCTTTGTATAACTCATCACCTGACACACATCATGCCACAATCCTCATCAACCAGATGGCAACGTCTTTGTAGGATGACCATTTTGATTTGAATAACTCAAATAAGATCGTGCCACCATTAACACATACACATCAACTAGAGCAGACCTTACTAACTTTTATTTACTAATAACAACACATCAAGCAAGACCAATCATACCAAGAGTTCAATTCCAACGGTCATTTTCCAATCATACCAATAGAAGATGCCAACACCAATAGCTGCAAAATTATATATAAACATAGCGTGCCAGTTGCATTCTGACGTAATGCCACAGATCTGATTATTAAAAGTTTCACATGTAGCAAAATATCTGAAAACAAAAATAAGAATATCTAGGTGCAGGGTCTAGGAGAGATATAGGCATCCAAAACCCAAATGTATGTCGATGGTTTTGGATCCTGCCAGGAGTGATTGCCTGCAAGTCCATTTGCTCCTAACTCATCCTAAAAGGCATCAGCCATGCCCTTAGGCAAGAGTATAAATGCATAGCCTCTCTACATTATGCACCCCTGTCATAACATTACACATTAACACAACACACCCTTGTAATTTTTTATGAAGAAATGGAATTGAAAATGCAAGATCCCTCCCAACCCATTGATCAGGAAGTGATTATCAACCATAAATCCATCCCTCCCTGGGGAACAATCCTAACAATAGAATACATATGCAACAAAGCCAGAAGGATAAATTTATCTCTATAGAGGTCATATAAGGCTAAGTAAAAATCAGGAATGAAATCCAAAAAACAGCCAACATTCAACAATCATTAACACTACATTGAATGATTTCAAATTCAACACTTCAATTAGCAGGCATGAAAATCCCGGGGAAAACACTTTCACAAACATCAATATCTAGTGAGTTTTTATACATGACTATAAAGGAATTAAAAATGAAGCCCGTATACGATAACAACAACATTTTTTTGCAAAATTGCCAAACAAACAATCATCAATCCATGCCAGTCGTCACCAAAAATACCAAAATGTCTATATCCCTGCACCAACTAATTAAGCCCAGAAAAAATATTCAACAAGTAATCAATTCAACATTCTAATACAATGTCAAAGACCATTAAAAAAAAGGCAAGCACACAAAGCAAATAAAAATACATATGCATATATAAAGAGATGAAGAGGGTGACGAGACATTACATCAAGCAAGTCAAGAAGGTCATCAACAGATGATGGAGGGTTTAAGAGACTTTTCCCAGCCTCTTTGAGCCGTTCTTGAAGCTCAGTCTCACTGTAAGGCATTTTAACACTCTTTCAACCACGAAAACCAAAACCCCAGAAACCAAAATCACAAAAGACTCTCACTTTCTCAGTAAATTCAGAGACTTTTCACTCAAACCCACACCAGAAACAAAAGAGCAACATGGTATTTAATAAACCCCTGAAGGATTTGTTTTGCTGACAACTCCACCACAGCTAAGTTTTAGCAAAGTGTTGTGCATGCAAGCAGAGGTTACCAAAGAAGCAGGTTATTTTCCTTGGATTCAACCCATTAATTCAATTGGGTTAAAAGAATGGGGTTTTGGACATTTTTTGGTTTTGGCTTTTGGGAATTCTCGATTTCTCTCCCTTTTTTTATTTATTTATGGTCTTTTTCACTCCTTTTATGTGCATTACAGCAAATAGTGTTTGGGGATCGTTGAGGATTTTCATTTTTTTTCTTTTTTAAGGATAGTGCAGGCAAAGGTTGTGTAACCTTCTCGCTAGTTTTACACCAAATCAGAGGTTGTATGTTATAGGAGATTTGTTTTCTTTCTTGACTTTCTAAATTTAAATTTTAAGATTACTATTCAAAAAATATTTTCTCTTTAAAAGAAAAGATGATACAAAGAAGAAGGGTTTTAGTTTAATTGACAAACAAGTTATATTTAGGGATTATTATTTTATTTTATTTTTGTTAGTATTTAGAATATAAGAAAAATAGTGACTCTTGCCCGAGCACGTCATTGCTTTAGAATAGTTTAAAACTAGATAATCCATCCATTCTACGTTGTGGTCAAATTTTAAAAAAAAATAAATATAAAAAAAATTAATTATACGAGGGTTAACTTGATTAATTTTATTGGACCAAAAATAAATCATACAACTCTTGAAAACAATATTGATTAAAGAAATTAAAAAGAATATCTTTTTAATATTAATTTAACAACATATTGAATTGACCTTAAACAATTCGGATTAACGTGTTAAATTCGTGACCTGGGTTATGAGACTATAATAACCTTATAGAAAGCAAATCAAAATAAATTATGAAACTTAATTTCCAATCAACCTAATATTAAAAGATAAAATTGAAAAAAAATCAATTAAAAAATGACCTAAAAAACCACATGAGTTAATATTTCAAACTTGCAACTCGGGTCATAAGTATAGTTTTTAGACCCGGTCCGGTCCAAGGGCCGGGTTCTGGGTTTTGACCGGGTCGCCTAGGTCAATTCTTTTTTTTAAAAAAATCAAAACGACTTCGTTTTAGTAAAAAAAGAAAAAAGTCAACGAGTTGCAACCGGGTTTTTGACCGGGTCTTACCAGGTCGCCGGGTCACACCAGGTTTTTCCTTCCCTTGTTTTTTCTTCAACTCGGCCCGGTTCCAGCCCCGGGTCCCGGGTCGACCCACCGGGCTGGGCCGGGTTTTAAAACTATGGTCATAAGACCGAAATAACCCTATAAAAAATAAATCGAAACAAATTATGAATTTCAATCTCCAAGCAGTCAAGTATTAAAGGATGAGATTAAAAAAGAAACCAATTAAAAAAAACATAAAAAATAATCTAAGTACTCTTAGATATTGTAATGTGTTTTTCAAATATATTTTTTAATTGAAAATATATTAAAATAATATATTTTAAAATTTTTAATATTAATATATCAAAATCATTTAAAAAATTATTTTTATATTTTTTTAAATAAAAACTAAATTATCATATCATAAAAAGAGCCGAGATATAGTCCTGCATTCACTCAAAGAAGAAAGAATTTTTCTTATAAGTTGTGTTTGGTTTTATGTAAAAAAGTAAAGAGATTAACATCTATAACCCATTTGAGTCATGTTTAGTGCTTTCTCATCAGTATTTTTCTTAATTTTTGCTGGATAATGGTAGAACAGTACTAATCCTGTGGTGATAAGTTCAAACAATTTATGAAGATAAAATGTGATAATTCTAGGAAGTTCATTTCCCTATTTAAGTATTGTGATTAAAAACAATTTTTTTAAAGAAAAACCTCAATAATCTAATCTCAAACCTAAATATTCATGATCTTAATTAGTTACATCTTAAACCTATAAATTTTATTAATTAATTAGATCTCAAATTATATCCTACATTTCTCAACCATGCTCTTAATAATTTAGTCA